>QLAH01000050.1_pt1 | contig 137252 bp, 104 predicted proteins | sample 4693081 | NCBI WGS metagenome assembly QLAH01 (sample SAMN09425401, study PRJNA476045) | Lake water metagenome, whole genome shotgun sequencing project.
TGATCCGTTCCCATTGGTCATCCCGGAGTGCATAACGCCGCGTCATCTACCACACCTCCTAATTGCCCTGAAATCCCCAAGACGTTTACTCTACAACCAATCCAACTTCATTTGATGACAGCCCCTAAGTCCTTACGAATAATGCGCAGATCGACAGCATTGTCACGATCAAGGGCCGCCGCTAAAGATTCATGGGTATTTCGTCGTTGGGGATCTCGCAAAAAACCATCGAGCTGCAAGACGCGCTTAAGCTGTTGAAGCGTCATATTTTGGAGCCGTGTGAGAGGCTGGCTTCAGTGAGCTGAACTTAGTTTGGCATCTTTCTAAGAAGCTGGGGAGGCCTGAATCGATCCACCTTGGTCACTCGGCGGCTGAAATCGGGCCAGCGCCGATTACCCCTTGCCGCCGCAACGCACCAACAGTCAAGGCGATCGATCCGCAACACCCAATCGATCGTGCTCACCACAACGTGCCGATCGACCCCCACTGGCTAGCCCAATCCTGGCGCAACAGCATTTCTCACCCAATGATCAGACAATGATGCGATGGGGGTATCTTCAAGCCAAATAACCCTTAGCACAGTTGTCAAATCTGCATGGCACGAACTGCAATCATTTCAGATATTCACGGCCATTGGGATGGCTTACAAATCGTTTGCGATCACATCAACACCATGCAGGTCGATCGCATCATTTGCCTAGGCGATGTCGTCGAAGGAGGTGATTACAATGACCAAGTTGTCACCTTCCTCAAAACCAATAATATTCCTACTGTTCGGGGCAACCACGACGACTACAACAATTGCAATTTACAACCCGAAAATTTTCAGTGGTTGAAAAATTTGCCAATCGCCCTTGTAGAAGAATCCATCGTTTTTACACATATTTCGCCACGCAAAACACCAAAACGAGTCTCAACGAGCATCGAGGCTTGGAATATTTTTGATGAAACAGATTACCGTCTAATCTTTATTGGTCACAACCATTTTCCAGCGCTCTTTAGTGCCGACTGTGATGAATATGCTAACAGCACCAGCCATTCAGTCGATGTTGGTTGCTATTCCCTCGATCTCAATAATCGGTATGTGATCTGTTTCGGAGCCGTAGGCTATCCTCGCGGCGGTGGTTGGTTTTTACGGTATGGCATTTTTGATGACTCCGCCCAAACAGTGGAATTTGTGAAAATTGCTGGGTCTCTCTTGCCCTATGGCTACCCGTAATAGTCGTCTTTGGTGCTTGAAGACGGCGAACGGAACTTTTGCCGCGATGTTGCCTTTGAAGTTGCCTTTGAAGAAGATTAAACAGCCCGCCGAGGTCGATCGCCCATCTCCCCATGATGTGGCTCGTGAGCGCAGGGGTTAGTGGTCAACGCCTCATGAATAAGCGATCGATCCGCAACACCCAATCGATCGTACTCACCACAACGCGCCGATCGCCCGGCGGCGGGGCCACAGATCGATCGATGGCAGCGCGAAACAGTCGCCATACACTAGGGATAGTTAGCCCATTCCCCGATCGCACTGCCATGGCCAATCTTGCGGATTCCAGACTGGGACGGTGGGCCCAGCGCGTCCAAGCGGCAGCGCTGATTGGCGGCCAAACCCTGATGCACCTCGCGCGGGGCCGGATTCACCGCCGCAACACGATCGAACAGATGCACCTAGTGGGGCCCGACTCCCTGGGTATCGTGCTGTTGGCCGGTGTGTCGATCGGGGCGGTGTTTACGATCCAGGTGGCCCGCGAATTTATTAAGTACGGCGCGACCTCCGCGATCGGGGGCGTGATGGCCGTCTCCATGGCGCGGGAGCTGTCGCCGGTGTTTGCGGCGGTGATTTTGGCCGGGCGCGTCGGGTCGGCCTTCGCGGCGGAAATCGGCACGATGCGCGTGACGGAGCAAATCGACGCGCTCTACGTGTTGCGCACCGACCCGATCGATTACCTCGTCGTGCCCCGAATGCTGGCCTGCTGCACCATGCTGCCCATTCTGACGGAATTGGGCTTGCTGGCCGCCATGCTCGCCGGGTTGGTGATTTCGGAAATCGCGTTTGGCATCAGCCGCCACGAATTTCTCGATTCCGTCAAAACTTTTTTAGAAGTGCGTGATCTCTTTTGTGCCGCCATCAAAGGGGCCTGTTTTGGTGGACTAATCGCCGCGATCGGCTGCGGTTGGGGCCTGACCACCAGTGGCGGCGCGAAGGGTGTGGGCCAGGCCACCACCTCAGCCGTCGTCACCTCCCTGCTCGCGATTCTGATTGCCAATTTCTTCTTGTCTTGGTTGATGTTTCGGAGCGTCCCAACCCTGTAATTGGCGCAAGGGAAGTGGCAGATTTGAGGCGGATTTATAGAGCCATGGGTCTCGCTTCCAGAGTCTATTAAATCTGTCAAAATAGATGGTTGTGCTTACCCTTCATTTTCCCCAATTGTCATGGCGTTTAAGATTCAAAAAACCGATGCCGAATGGCAAGCCCAACTGACACCGGAGCAGTTTCGTGTCACCCGTAAGCACGGTACGGAGCGCGCCTTTACGGGCGAAACCTGGGACAACAAAGCGTCCGGAACCTATAACTGTGTGTGTTGCGGTACGCCGCTATTTGTGTCCGATACGAAATACGATTCGGGCACGGGTTGGCCGAGTTTTTGGCAGCCGATCGCCCCGGAAAATATTGAAACCACAACCGATCGCACCCTGTGGATGGTGCGTACCGAAGTTCACTGCGCCAACTGTGGCGGTCATTTGGGGCATGTGTTTAACGACGGCCCCGCGCCGACGGGCCTGCGCTATTGCATGAATTCAGCGTCGTTGAAATTCGTCCCCAAAGAATCCTAATTTCTAGTCACTTCAATTCAGTTAGCCAAGGGGCTTCAGCCCCTTGTGATCTGGGTTTTGAACGAGCTGATCAGGGTTTGAAGATTTATCCCAAACAACAATCAAAATCCCCCGCAATCGATCGACTGCGGGGGATGATTTTTGAGAAGAATTCCGCGATCGATTCGGTCACAAACGCAGAACGCTAGACCGAATCAACCGATCGAATTAGGCGATCGCCGCCATCTTCACATCGCTTTCGTTCAGCAAGTCTTGCAACTCCTGAGCGTCAACGGTTTCCTTCTCCACCAGCATTTGCGCCAAGTTGTCCAGCACGCTGCGGTTTTCCGTCAGCACGTGCTTAGCTCGACGGTAGGCTTGATCCACCAGGTTGCGCACTTCCTCATCGATCGCGGCGGCCGTCTCTTCCGAGAAGTCGCGCTCGGAGGCAATGTCGCGGCCCAGGAACATGTTCCCTTGCTGGCGACCCAGGGCCACCGGGCCCAGGCGATCGCTCATGCCGAAGCGCGTCACCATCTGGCGCGCCACGCGGGTCACTTGTTGCAGGTCATTGGACGCACCCGTGGTCACTTCCTCTTCGCCGAAGATGATTTCTTCCGCCAAGCGACCGCCCAGGGCCACCGCCATCTGGTTTTCCAGGTAGGAGCGCGAGTAGAGACCCGAATCCATCCGATCTTCACTGGGCGCAAACCAGGTCAAGCCGCCGGCCTGGCCGCGCGGGATGATGCTGATTTTTTGCACGGGGTCGTAGTCGGGCATCAGCGCACCCACCAGGGCGTGACCGGCTTCGTGGTACGCCACGAGGGTCTTGCGCTTTTCGCTCATCACGCGGTCTTTCTTTTCGGGGCCGGCCAAGATGCGATCGATTGCGTCGTTGATCTCGTCCATCGAAATTTCCGTCAGGCTGCGACGGGCGGCCAAAATTGCCGCTTCGTTCAACAGGTTCGACAGATCCGCACCGGTAAAGCCGGGGGTACGGCGGGCAATCCGCTCCAGATCCATATCCTTCGACAGGGACTTGCCACGCGCGTGCACGCCCAGGATTTCCAAACGGCCGTTGAAGTCGGGGCGATCGACCACCACCTGCCGATCGAACCGGCCGGGACGCATCAGCGCCGCATCCAGCACATCGGGGCGGTTCGTCGCCGCAATCACGATAATCCCCGTGTTGCCCTCAAAGCCGTCCATTTCGGTCAGCAGTTGGTTCAGGGTTTGTTCGCGCTCGTCGTTGCCGCCGCCGAGGCCCGCGCCCCGCTGACGACCCACCGCGTCGATTTCATCAATAAAGACGATGCAAGGCGCGTTTTGCTTGGCCTGTTCAAACAGGTCGCGCACGCGGGACGCACCGACCCCCACGAACATTTCCACAAATTCCGAACCGGAGATGCTGAAGAAAGGCACACCCGCTTCGCCGGCCACGGCCCGCGCCAGCAGGGTTTTACCCGTCCCCGGAGGGCCCACCAGCAGCACGCCCTTGGGAATCTTTGCGCCCACGGCGGTGAAGCGATCGGCATTCTTCAGGAAGTCCACCACTTCGGTCAACTCCAACTTGGCTTGCTCAATGCCAGCCACGTCGGCGAAGGTGATTTGGGTTTGGGGTTCCATTTGGACCCGCGCCCGCGACTTACCGAAGTTCATGGCGGGGTTGCCCGCGCCACCTTGGGCCCGGCGCAACAGGAAGAACAAACCCACCAACAGCAAGATCGGCAGGAACAGGCTGCTCAGGGCCCGGAACCAGAAGCCTTCGTCGCTGGGCGGTTGCACGGAAATGTCAACATTGTTGCTGGTCAGAATGTTGATGATTTCCGGATCGTTGGGCAGGTTCACCAAAATGGTGCTGCCGTCTTCGGTGGTGGCCAAGGCCCGGGAGCGATCGGCACTAATCCGCACGCGATCGACCTTCTTGGCTTGCACTTCCTGCACGAATTGGCTGTAGCGCCAGGTTTCGCGGGTTTGGGGCTGTCGATCGAAGAACGCTGTGCCCAGGGCGATGATCACGATCGCCAGCAGGGCATAGAGTCCGGCATTTCTCCACCGCTTATTCACTGGGGGCATCCTCCTAAAAGGCTTTCTGTCAGGGTATCAAGCTGGGCAGCGCCCGTACACCGTGACTCTAAATTAACGGGTTGTTAACTAATGTTAACGCACGGACTCACCGCCTGTCCCACTTCCCGATCGGGATGATTGTGCGGATTGCCGACTGATGGCGGGTTGGTGGCGGGCGATCGCGGGCGATCGATGGCGGTGTATGGAATGGAAATGGTTGTTCATGCGTCACGGGTGGCGGGGCGATCGCGCTGCAATGGGGCGGCCCAACCGATCGGGGATTGTCGTGAATGCGGCATGGGTGGCAGTGCATGGGCGATGAATCGACCAGCCGTAGGGTGCATGGGAGTATGCCCCAATGGTCACGAAATGGTTGATTCGCACTCCCATGCACCGAGGATTGAGCGCGGCCCAACCGATCGGGGATTGTCGTGAATGCGTCACGGGTGGCGGTGCATGGGAGATGAGGGGCAATGATCGTTGACAACCAAGATTGCTCCCATGCACCCTACGGGTTTTATGTGTTTGCCTTTACAAATCGCAAAAAACCGCTAGGACTGTGGCCTGCTACAGTTCACAAGTCTCGATGCGAGAGAAGAGACACCCTTCCCAAAAACCCACCCACCAAACCACACCCAACCCCCCCCTACGGGAAATTCTCCTTTAAGCGAGAAGCGGGGGTTCATCTTTAGTTCGTCGCGGCTCTTCCAGTTGTCATTCTCTCGCCATCCCACTCGCGTCCCAAAGTCCTCCCAAATCTTATCACCCGGATACTTGCCATCCAGCTTGGCTCCACAGGCTGCGTAGATCTCCTTTTGCACCGAAAAGCCAAATTGACCCTGGCTGTGTTTCACCCACAACCGATCAATGGCCAACAGCTCCTCACAGGGAAAGTTCAACAGCTCCTCAGTCGTGAACCAATCCCCCTCTTCCTTGCCCACCGTCGTGATCATCAGCCGATAGGTTTCGTCGTCGGCCCCTGCCCAGTCGCCCGCAATCATCAGGGCTTCTAGGGTTTCGTAGCGCGAGCTGGCTACGGTTTTTTTCAGGCGTTCCAGCTCCGCCCGTTCTGCATTGCTTAAGTCCAGCCGTTTGGCCGTGGTTTGATAAATTTTATAAGCCAAGTCTGGGTGCTGTTTCATCGCTTCCCGAATCAAATTCGAGGGATTCACCAACTCCCCATAGAGCAAAATCGTGGCTTCCCAAGCAGGAATTGCAAACTTGTCATACAACATCGATTCTTGGCGCAGCCGCCCAATTTCGCTCGCCGCTAAAAACTCCTGAAAACTCAGGTGCGAAAACTCATAGATTCCCTTTTCTTGGGTTTCCACCAGCAGTTCACTCACCTCCACCATTTGCCGCAAAAAGTCCCGCGCCGAAACCTCTGGATCGCGCTCCCCAATTGGCTGCACAATCTCATTCAACAAATCATGCTCAGTGATTTGCTTGTGGCCCTGGTCATCCCCCGGCCTAGCCCGCGACATCATCACCAGCGCCAGAATTTGCAGCACCTCTAAGCGCCCCGTCGGTTTCAAACACAGCGAAATCCCTCGTCCTTTGGGACGTTTGGAAATTTGCACCTCGCAAATATCCTCATACAGCTTCACACGCCGTTGGGGCAGTGGTTGATTCACGCCATGCTCTAGATGAAGGCGACACATCATATTCAGCAGCAGCGGATTCCCAGCCAAGTCGGCTAATTCAGGTCTAGCTCGTAATTGGTCGATCAAAGACTGCGATCGTTCCTCAATTCGCTGCTCAACATCGGGCGTTTTTTGCCCACCAACTGCCTTGATTTCCTGAAAGCCATACCACTGTCGAATAAATTTGGCTTGCTGCTGTTCTGAAAACTGCCGAACCCACAACAAAGCACTGGGTAAAGGCTCATAATGTTCCAAACAAGCCGTGGGACGCGAGGTGACAATCATCACCGATTCTGGAAACTCGCGCATTTGCCGATTAATCCATTGGCTCACGGCCGAACGGTAATCTAGCGGTACTTCATCAAATCCATCAAACATCACCAACGCTTTGCCCTTTTCCAAAAGTCCCAAAATCCAATTGGTTGGAACTTTTAAGGTTTTGCCCTTGGGTAAACTGGGTAAATGAATCCTGGTCAGAAAATCCGGTAAGTCTGGCGCTTTCTCATCAGAAAGCATCTGCCAATTGGTTTTGTTTGCCAAGATCACCAGAAAAGGGATTAACTTTGGTGCGCGATGGCGTTGATAATTAACCTGGCGGTTTTTTTGACAGTAAACATAGGTCAAATGCTTCAAAAGTGTGGTTTTGCCATAGCCACCCTTGGCCCGAATCAACATTTGACGATAGCTCAGATCGCGCCTAACTTGTTTCAGCAAATCCCAAATCGATTGAATGCAAGCCTCTTGCATCCCTAAATTTTGGTCAGGGGACTTTTGTTGCTTTTTGAGCTGCTGCTTTAGCCGTTTCTGCTGCTCGGTGTAGCCCCCAAGCTGTGGATTGATAGTCAGTTCCAAGGGCACAAAAATCTCTTGTAGCAATGGTCGAATTACACCATCACCCACCTGATCCAGCCCGAGCGGGTCGTCACGCAGACAAGCCCACCCCTGGCATTCCAGATATTTGGTCTCAAACCCTGATAGCCGCCATTTGATCGCTGCTGTCAAGTTTTGATTGGCGATTTTTGCCCAACCCACCCAGGTATCCACATGAGCCAGCCCCCTCGCCCCCGCCAGTTCCGAGACGCGGCTCAAAACACTTTTGGTGTAGCCCTTCCATGCTGTTGTTCCGACCAAAAATAGGAAAGTGAGTCCCGCCAACGCCCAGTCTTGTCTCAACACAAAAAAGACAAATCCACCGCTACCCAGACTCCCACCCAGACTCTTGGTGTGTTTTGCGAGAGCATCAATGGCCTGCACCACCCAATGTTTGGCGGCGGCTTCAGCGTCCTTGTCCTCGGTGGCTAGCTCGGCCGATTTAGAATCCTTGGTGTCATCGTTGTCCTTTGCGGTCTGTTCGGCAGGCTTGGAATCCTTGGCGGTGTCGTCCTTGCTGGGTTCCGGTTGAGGCGCGGTAGACTCGTCAGGCATGGGCGGCTGTGAAGGGTGAGATCTGGCCCAATTATGGCTGCCAGACTCAGCCGGGTCTAGGCGATCGGCCGCGATGGCCAGGGTTGATCGTTTTTGGGGGTGACTGCATGGATGGGTGGAGCGGACGATCGGCGGCTCAGTTGCCAATGCCGCTGGAGCCGGGCGATCGGGTGTGGGTGATTGCGCCCAGCGGGCCGGTGTTGAGTCCCGAGTCGATCGCCCGGGGGGTCGAAATTTGGCAGGAGCGCGGGTTGCGGGTGCAGTTCGCGCCGGGGTGGGATGCGCAGGCGGGATTTTTGGCCGGCCCGGATCACAATCGCCGATCGCAACTGGCGGCGGCCCTGGCGGATCCCGGTTGCCGAGCGATCGTCTGTGCGCGCGGCGGCTATGGGGCGGCGCGGCTGCTGGAAGATTGGGATTGGCCGCTGTTTGCGAGTCGGGGGGCGGGCCTGTTGAGCGGCGAGGCCCGATCGCCCGTTTGGCTCGTGGGGTTTTCCGATGTGACGGCGCTGCTCTGGAGTTTGGCGCGGCAGGGCGTGGCCGGTGTCCACGGGCCGGTGTTGACCACGCTGGGCGCGGAACCCGCTTGGACGGTCGATCGACTTTTTAGCGTCATGGCGGGTCAGCCGATCGCCCCGCTGTCCGGCGATGGTTGGGGCGGCGGTTCCGTCGTGGGGCCGCTGTTTCCGGGGAATTTAACTGTGATCGCTAATATTTTGAACACGCCCCTGCAACCGGCGCTGGAGGGGGCAATTTTGGCGATCGAGGATGTGGCGGAATATCCCTACCGGCTCGATCGACTGCTGACCCAGTGGCGGTTGAGTGGCTTGCTCAATGCGATCGGGGGCGTGGCGATCGGCCACTTCACCGCCTGCGATCCACCGCCCGATCGGCCCAGCAGCTCGATCGCGGACGTGCTGCGCGATCGCCTGGGCGACCTGGGTATCCCGATCGTCGCCGGCCTCCCCTTTGGCCACGAACCGCCGAATGCTGCCCTCCCCGTAGGCACGATCGCCCGGCTCGATGGCCACGCGGGAACCCTCGAATTCCTATAACCCCCGCGCCATTTGATAAACCCTCTCCCGTAGGGGCGCACCGCCGTGCGCCCTTTTAAATCTCTTTTTATGATCACCCAATTGCTTTAATAAACCAGCACCGATCGCACCGGCACATCGGGCAACCGATCGCGCCCCTTCAGATCCGTCAGCTCAATCAAAAAGCCATAGCCCACCAACGTGGCCTCGATTTGGTCAATCAGTTGCCCCGCTGCGGCCGCCGTGCCCCCGGTCGCAATCACATCATCAACCACCAGCACCCGCGCCCCCGGATCGATCGCATCCTGGTGAATCTCCAGCCGATCGCGCCCATACTCCAACGCATAATCGATCGAGTGGGTCGCCGCCGGGAGCTTGCCCGGTTTGCGGAGCGGCACAAACCCCACCCCCAACGCCACTGCCAAGGCCGGGCCAAACAGAAACCCCCGCGCCTCAATCCCCACCACAAAATCCGGCTGTAGATCTTGGCAGCGATCGTACAAATGGCCGATCGCACTTTGTAGCCCTACCCGATCGCGCAACAACGTCGTAATATCGCGAAACACCACACCCGGTTGCGGAAAATCTGGAATTTCCCGAATCAAGTGGTGCAGATCTGTCGGCTGAGAGAGGGGTTTCATCCGGTGTTGCTCCGATACGTTGGCTCGTGCGGCCTCAAGCGCTGGCCCAAGGGCGCTGTCTGAAAACTGTTTAAACTGGTGTGGACCTGGGACGGGTTGCCCCTGGGGCAATCTAGCCTGATTCAAGCCGATCGCGCGATCGCCACAGCGTAGACTATTTTTGCTACCCAAATTGAGTTCAATCGGTCAAGTGCCCCGCACCGACGAATGAACGCTTTCCAATCAATGGTTTCATTGGTTGCATTGAAATTGCTATTGAATTGCTGACGTGATTCTGTGCCGATGACTTCTTCGAGTGCAATGTTTGCCGACCGATCGCCCATGTCCACAGATGCACCAGCCCCACCCCCCGTCCTCGATCGGCTGCCGGATTTGCCGGTCAAGGATGGCGAATGTCCCCGGCGGGCCCGCCAACAACTGGACCTGATGCTGTTGGCGATCGAAGCCCTCGATCTCAGCGGCTCCGAGGCCATCCTCTACTGTGCCCAAGAGCTGGGCCTCGAGAGTGTCATCGGCACTCGCGTCAACCTCTGGCGTTTGCGGGCGACGAATCCCCTGCGGCGGGCCGTGCAGCGCCGGCCCCTGACCCTGGCCGAAGCCAAAGCCCTGGCCATGATTGTGGTCTACCTGGCCAAGCGGCTGACCGTATTGATTCGCCAACTGTTGCTGGCCTGCGAGCGATTAGAGGCGCAGGATCTGTCCTTTGAGCACCATTTTCGACTGGCGGATTATCTGGAGCGGTTCCGCGCTCACTTCCGGGCCCGGATGAACCCCCGGCGATCGGCCGTGACGGCCTACAACACCGACGAAGCCCTCAACGCCCTCGCGCTGCGGCTGCTGGAGCAGTTACTCTATTGCTCGGCGACGGCGGGCCTGGAACGGTTTTGGATCAGTTTGTTTGACGGAGAAGTGGTGTGACGATTCAACGACAGTACAGCTTGCCCAATTGCATCTTGACCCTGGAGGGGATGGATTCCCTGGCGGAGGCGGGGGAGGTGCGTCCCACCTTGTCGGTGTTGCTGACGGTGAACTGCCAGTTTCCGGCCCATAGTCAGGCATTTGTCTGCGATCGGCGCTTTTTTGAGCAATTTGCCCAGACCATTAGCCAATACGCCCAATCTTGCCTCAGCGGCATTCGATCGCCCCAGCTCGTCGCCACCATTGACAGCAGCCAGCCCGCCATCATGATTACGCCCGCCGCCGGGGGCAAGCACAAGCTGATGGTGATGCCGCCGCCGAATCCCGAAGGGCCGGGCGAGCAGCCTCCCCAACTGATCGAAATGCTGCTCACGCCCCTGCAACTGTTTGATCTGGTGGAGACGATCGACCAGTTCTATGGCGATCCGAAAACCCTGCCCGACAGTCACCAGAATTTTTCGCCCGTGTCCCGCCGCGACCTCGTGAATGCTGCGCCGTTGGTACAGCGGGCCGCGCCCGTGGCCGTGGGGGTTTCGGGGCTGGCGGTGGCGGCTGGGGTGTTGTTCACGCTGCCCGTGCCCAAGGTGGAACAACCCAAGGACGTGTTGCGGCCCAAGCCGACTCCCACGCCCCAGTCCCAATCGGCGCTGCCGTCGCCGGCCGCTGCTCCCAGCCCGGTGCAACCCCAGCCCCAGACGCGATCGCTCGCCCCGGCGGCCCCAGCAAATAGCAACGCCATTCCGCCTTCGTCGGTGGCCGTGCCTGCGCCTGCGGCCGGTGACGCGGCGGATGCCCTGACGACTCCCGCGCCGCTGTTGACCAATCCCCAGCAGGTGACGGCGCTGAAGCATTACCTATACGGTCAGTTGAATGGGGCTTGGGCCGATCGCAACGGGATTGCAGCGGCCCTGAACTATCGAGTGAGCGTCGGTGAGGATGGGGCGATCGTCGGGTATTTGCCAGAAAATGCAGTCGCCCAAGCCTCGGTCGATCGCACACCCCTGCGTCAGTTGTTGTTTACGCCGTTGGATCGATCGCGGTCTGGAGAGCCGATCGCCGCGTTCCGCGTGTCCTTCAGTCCAGCCAGTGGCGTGCAGGTAACTTCTATGAAGTCTACCGACGGTAACGCCTCCGACGCGGACGAGGCCGACGGCCCGGCCCTAGACTCATCGTTGCGGGATGCGGCGCGTCAAGCCCTAGACCAGTCTCTCCAAGCGGCTTGGTCGGCCGATCGGGCCCCCGATGTACCGTTGATCTATGACCTGCGCGTCACCCAAGCGGGCACGGCGGTGGAATCCCAGCCCGCCAACGACAATGCCGCGAAAGCCGACTTTCCCCTACCGGAATTGCTGAAGCCGGCCGAAAGCGCCATCAAGGGAGACAACGGCAAGGTGCAACTGGCTCCGCTGGCGCAGTTCCAAGTGGTGTTTTGGCCCGATGGCTCGATCGATGTGCGCTCCTAGGGAGTCCCTGTCCCAAGCGACCGTCGGCGATCGAGGCATTGTGAGATCAAGGTTCACGATGTAAAGGTTTGCTAGCAGGTGGGGCCATTCCCCGATCAGCGGTGGGTATGGTGGTAGCAGGGTTAGGCGGCGGGAACGCTCCCGATCGGCTGTCCCTGGAACCCGTTAGGTATCTTTCCTGTTATGGCTGGCCTCTCTCCCGATGGATTTTTTGATCTGAGTGCGGGTAACGACACCTACACCACCCCGATCGACCTGTTGGCGACGGCTCCCCAAGGCCTGCGGGCCCTCGAAGGGGCAGACACGATCGCCGGTTCCAATGGGGGCGATCGGATCTATGGCAACCTGGGCGACGATCGGCTCCGGGGCAATGGCGGCAACGATAGTCTGTTGGGCGGGCGCGATCGGGACGATCTCGACGGCGGCGCAGGCGACGATTTTGTGGCCGGCAACCAAGGCAATGACTTTGTGGTGGGGGGCGACGGCAACGATAGCCTGGCCGGCGGGCGCGATGCGGATCTGTTGTTCGGCGGCGCAGGGGATGACCAGCTTTCGGGCGATCTGGGCGGTGATGTATTGATCGGCGGTGCGGGCCAGGACAGCTTCAACCTGCGCGGGGACTCCACCGGCTTGGCGAATATCGATGTGGTTTTGGATTTTGCGCCGAATATCGATCGCCTGCAACTCAGCACCATCAGCCCCAGTGATTTGCGATTCCAGGCCACCAGCTATTCTCTCAATCTGTTGGTGACGCTGTTGCAGGGAGAAACCGGCGCGCTGCCGTCCGGCCTGAGCCTGCCCGCCAACCCCAGCCCCGCGACGATTCGCCAAACCATCCAGAGCACCTTTGGCGTGGACATCGATCCCGATGGCGATGGCAACGTTACCGGCACGCTGGTCAGCAATGCCAACGGCCAGGAAGTGGCCTTTTTTGTGGGAGCGACACCCGATGCGGTGGAGCGGGCCGTAGGCGGTACTAGCGGCGGCGATGGGCCGTTCGCCACGGATGTGTTGACGGCCCACAACAGCTATCGATCGGCCGTGGGTGTGCCGCCCTTGAGTTGGTCAACTTCGCTGGCCAGCGATGCCCAGGGTTGGGCGAATCAGCTCGCTGCATCGGGAGCCTTTAACCACGCCCAAAACACCGGCCAGGGCGAGAATCTGGCCCGGGGCACGACGGGTGCTTATTCAGCCAAGGCCTTGGTCGATTTGTGGGGATCGGAGAAGCAATTTTTCAAAATGGGTACATTTCCCGATGTGAGCACCACGGGCGACTGGACTAAGGTCGGTCACTACACGCAGATGGTGTGGCGCAACACGACCCAGGTGGGCTGCGGGCTGGCGACGGGGAATGGCAATGACACGTTGGTCTGTCGCTACTCGCCGCCGGGGAATGTGATCGGGCAAGTGCCGTTTTAGGCGTACCGTAATCGGGTGAATGCCGCCTAATGCCCGCATGATTCAACCCCATCTCACACCTAATTCCAATCCAACGAGGCGAAACCGTCATGTTTCACATTGAAGAGCTATCGGAGCAGTGGTGGGTCTATCGGCTGACGGATGACGCGGCGGGGTCGGTGTTGGAGGTGGTGCCCGATCGGGGTGGCATCATCACCCGGTGGGCCGTGGGCGATCGGGAGTTGCTCTATCTCGATCGGGAGCGCTACGCCGACCCTGCGTTGAGCGTGCGCGGCGGGATCCCGATTCTGTTCCCCATTTGCGGTAATTTGCCCGATAACCGCTACCAACTGCCCACGGGCGAAACGGGCGAACTGAAGCAACACGGCTTTGCGCGCAATTTGCCCTGGTTGCTGGCGGGCTATGACCTGCGCGACGCGGCGAGCATTACCCTCACGCTGGATGCCACGCCGGAAACCTTGGCGGTCTATCCGTTTAAGTTTCGGTTGGAGTTTACCTACCGCTTGCGGGGCCAGCAGCTCGAAATCATCCAAAATCACCAGAATTGGGACGATCGCCCGATGCCGTTTTCCACGGGGCTGCATCCCTATTTCACGGTGCAGGATAAGGGAGCGATCGAGCTGCAAATCCCCGCAACGGAGTATTTTGACCAAAAAACCCAGGAAACGGCGGCCTACACCGGCCAGTTAGATTTCGATCGCGATGAGCTGGATTTGCGGTTTGGCGAAATCTCACAGAACCGAGCCTCCGTGACCGATCGCACCCACCACAGCACCCTGGAACTCAACTTTGATGACAGCTATGGCACGCTGGTGTTTTGGACCCTGAAGGATCAGCCGTTCTATTGCCTGGAACCCTGGAGCGCCCCGCGCAATGCGTTGAATACGGGCGATCATCTGCTGTGGATTGATCCCGGCAAAACTCACACCAGTACCGTGACGCTAACATTGCGCTAGGCCGCTGCGATCGCGATCGCCCCCGGGGTCGCGAGCCTGTGTCACAATTGCGACTAACGGATCCATCGCCCCTTCATGCCCTCACCATGACGACACCCGAGGACTTTCATCAGCAGTGGGTTGCCTTGCTCGATCGGGTAGACGATTGCAAGAGTGAGAAAGCCCTCGAAGATCGGGTGATTGTGCCGTTATTGGAGCTATTGGGCTACGAGGCGGCGGATTTTAGCCAACAAGCGCCCTTTGGTCGCAAGCGGGTGGACTTTTTGGTGAAGGCGCAACAGGCCGCGCCCCACAGCCACTATTTGATTATTGAAGCGAAAGCCCCCCACCAGTCGATCGCCCACAATACGTGGCAATTGCGGCACTATTTGCGCGATTCCGGCAGTTTGCTGGGGCTGTTGACCAATGGCAACCAATTCAAGCTGCTCTATAACGATGGGGCGGTGGTGCATCAGCTCTGGCAGTTCGATCGCCCTCAACTGCGCCAGGACTACCGCCTGTTGGGATCGCTCCTGTGGCAGGCGAATTGCGATCGGGTGATGGCGGCCTTTAACCACAGCCATCGCCAGGTGCAAAATCGGTTTGTGCAGGCGATCGCCCGGCTCTCGCACGATCCGAAAGTGATGACCCTGTTGGCCATGCCCGATCGTCAACAACTCGACACCGAAAACCAACACCGACAATCTATGATCATCACCGTTTTTAACAACAAAGGCGGAGTCGGCAAAACGACCCTGACGATCAATCTCGCCGCCGCTCTCAGTCAAATGGGCAAGCGCGTTTTGCTCGTGGACATTGACGCACAAGCGAACCTAACCATTGGTTTAGGCATTGATCCCTTGGAGGATGTTGAAAAGGCCAATCGGAAAGACATTACCCATTTACTCACTGAACCAAAGACCACTGCGGAGTCAGTAACAATTAAGAAGAAGTGGGGCAATGTTGTATTAGATGTGATTCCATCGCATATTCGCCTGAGCGAGATGGAAAATCAGTTGATTCAGCTAGTAGATAGCGATCGAATCCTGGCCAAAAAATTAAAGAACCATGGCTATGATTTTGTATTAATCGATCCGCCACCATCCTTTGGGAAAGTGAATCGAATTTCCCTAATGGCCGCAGCGGGCGTACTGGTTCCTACTCAGCTTTCGCCCTATCCTATTCGAGCTTTAGAATACGTTGTGGGGCGTGTCGAGGAAGTAGGACAATTTCGTGATACACCCTTGCCCATCGTGGGTGTGGCAGTCAGCATGTATGACCAGCGCTCAAAAAATTTTAATCAGTCAATGGTTGATGAACTCAATTATCGATTAGATAAAGTTCCTGGTGGTGATCGAGTTTCACTGTTTTCAGAAAGAACCTGGGTTCCTCGACTGAATGTTATTTCCAAGTCGCAATCAAAAGGATATCCTTTGTGTGCTGCGGATTTTGATGATGAATTGAGCGCGCAAGATCGTGAATCAGTGGAAAATGCACTGGCTTCATTTGAGGTATTAGCCCAAGAACTCATCCAAAAAACGAGTATTGAGGTGGAACAGTAGTTATGGTTGACTATCATGAGCGTCAGCGATTAATTCGTGAAAGCCTAAAGATTCGGCCGGTTAATCATGGGCAGGTTCATACCTGTTTGGTGGGAATGCGATCGCGCCCGGAGATTGCGCCCGATCGCTATGAAGAATTGCGCTGGAGCCTGACCAATCACAACAGCAATTTGATCCCGATCGTTGTGCGGCGAACCGATCGCTTCGACGATGAAATTGAGTACGAAGTGATCCATGGCGCGGATTGGGTGATCGTGGCCAGCGACATCGGCATCGAAATGTTGTGGGCTTGGGTGTTTGATCTCAACGATGAGGAAGTGGCGGCGGCCCGCGATGAGTTGGCGCTGTTGCTGGAGGCTCCCCCAACGGCCGATCGCCCGCCCATACCCACCAGTCCCGCTGCCGGGGCCTCAACAGAACCGCAATTTTCCCTAGCGGATCTGGGGCAATTGCTGGATGACAAACTCAATCGGGCGCTCGATCAAAAACTGGCGAATTTGACGATTCCGTCCACCCATGCGGCGCTAGAAACGCGGATCGAGGATTTGGCCCAACGGGTGGAAACCCTGAGCCAGCAACCGCCGACGGTCAGCAACGGCGACAGCGGGGCGATCGGGGCGGCCCACGAGATGGTTGCATCACTGGAGCGATCGATTAGCCGGGTGTGCGAAGTGGTCAGCCAAGGATCGAAAATCACCCTGACGATCGAGCCGCCGCCCAAGCCGATCGCCCCGGCCGAAGCCGAATTGCGGAAACTCTACACCCTGCTCGCCGCCGCAAAACTCAAAACCCTAGCCAAAGAACGCGGGATTGCGGTGAGCGCCAAGGCAAAACCCGAGGAGATCATCGACGCATTGCTCGACTGGCATCGCCAACAGTCCTAGGCCGCCCGATCGCCCCGATCGATCACAAGTTGCGCCCCAACCCTTGAAGCGCGATCGCTTGTGGGGTAAGCTATCAGTCGGTGCTGGCGTAGCTCAGTTGGTAGAGCAACTGACTTGTAATCAGTAGGTCGGGGGTTCAAGTCCCCCTGCCAGCTTTTAGATTGGTTTTTAGATTAGGGCTGTTTGATGGCCTCGAATAACTGACCCCGCTCGATCGTCGGGCGAATTTGCCAGCGATCGGCCTGGAGTTTTTCGAGCAGTTCGCGCGATGGGCGGTAGAGCCAGACCCGATCGCCCGGTAGCCGCAGCGCCTCAACATTCTGGACAAAGCGAAATTTCACCGCCGGATTGGTACGGTAGCCCAGGCCGATCGCCCGGCCCACCTTTTCGGGCCCCGTCAGCACCCACTGGTTCGGTCGCTGGCCGATGGCTGTCGCCACCGCGCCATCGTAGAAACTGCTGTACTTATTCCACCAGGTGTCCGCCCGCGTCACGGCCACGCAGGAGCCGATCGCCATGGCCACCAGCACCACCGTCACCCCTTGACCAAAGCGGCGGGCGTATTGATCGCCGTACTGGCCGCTGAAATGGCGCGGCGTGACCCAAACTTCCGCCAAACTGTAGGCCACCGCCAAAATCACCGCAATCGACGGCCCCAGCAGGAAGCGCGGCACGGTCGATCGCTGGCCACCATCGATCAAATCGGGAATCGCCAGGGCCAAAAACGGCAGGCTGACCCCAAAGATCGCGAACCATTTCGCCTCCTCGCGGGCAAACTGCCACAGCACCCGAAAACTCCAAGCCACCAAGCCGCCGATCGGCACAATCACCAACGCCCAAATCCAAAGGGCAAGCTGGGCTTCGTCCTGGCCCGTTTCGACGTTGATTAGCCGATCGCCCGTCAGCCCTTGCACATCCGCAAACAAGCCCGCCAGCCCGATCGCCCAGCGCCGCCAAATCGTCAGCCAGCCCACATCGCGCCCCACCCAGGCCATGCCATCGAAATAGCGCAAATAGACCACCAGCCACGGGATAAACGCCATGCTGCCCAGGCCCGCCGCGATCGCCCAGCCCTGCAATTGCCGATTCCAGCGAAACCGCTCCAGCAGCGTCATCCAAAACCCATGGGCCAAAATCGTTAGCCCAAAGGTGGGGTGGGCATACAGGCCGAGGGCGATCGAAATTCCGTAGGCAATCCAGCCCCGGCGCACCCGCTGCAAATGGCCCGAGGGGTCGAACACCCGCGACTCCCGCCAATCGCGCTGCACCCGCACCAACAACGCCCCCGACAGCAACACCATCACCACCAACAGGCTGTATTCCCGCGCTTCCTGGGCGTAGAGCAGGTGCAGCGGCGACAGGGCCAGCAACAGCACCGATAGCACCACCACCGTCCAAGATCCGAACAATTCCCAGGCTAACCAGCCGATCGCGGGCAGAGCCAGCCAACTGACCAGGGCCGCCGTGAGCCGAATTTGGTCGATCGCCCGGCCGCCAAAGCCCGCCATAATCCGCGCCAACCCGTAAAACAGCGGCGGATGTTGCGGATTATCGGTGGCCAGGGCCGTGACCGTCGCCAGAATCCCTTCGCCCAAGGGTTGCGATCGAGGCAGGGTTTGAAACTGCATCAGGTCAGGAATGGCCACGGGTTGCCCAGCGATGGCGGCCCGCGTAGCCCAGTCCACCGCCGTTTCCTTGCCCACGCCGGCCACACGCATGGCGCTGTGGATTTCGTCGATCCAATAGAGTTTTTGGGGCAGGTGCGTCACCCGCAACCCCAGCCCCAGGCCGATCGCCAGAACCAAGACCAGGGACAGGAGCCAACGCGATCGACGAGGGGCATACATGGCGATGGGTGGCGAGGAATCAAGGGCAAAATTACAGCCAAACCGGTTGAATACGTCAAATTAAATGTGTCAAGTTAATCCATCAGTTAATGAATCTAATGAATTAACTCATCAGTCAATGCTAATCGCGCCAGTCAACCAGCCGCGCAGACGATCCAGGGTAGAAGATGGACACCGATCTTAACCGGCTTAACTAGCTTAACCAGCCGATCGCGGGTTCATGGCGGATCATCCTGGAGGCTCGGACGACGATCGCGCGGCCTGCGCGAGGCATTGGGCCGACAGCACCACCAGATCAGGCTGTTGGTAGACCTGGCAGGGATGGTTCGGGGCCAGAAACGCCGCAAAGGCCGGTTGTTCGCCCCGTTGGAGCCGATCGAGTGCCTGCTGTTGCACGGGTTGGAATTGCCGCAACCAGCGATTGGCACGGCGTTCCTTGGCGGTGAGATAGTCGATCGTCAGGCTATCGCGATCGAGCAACCAAAAATCGATGTCGTATTGCCGATCGAACGCCACCACCTGCGCCAAATCCGGGCTGTAGAGCGCCTGCAACAGGTCGATCGCCCGTTGCCGAAACACCCGGTAATAGCCCCAGTGGTAGGGAATTGCGTATTCCCGCGCCACCAGCACCGATCGGCCGGCAAAGGTGGGCAGGTTGTCGGCTTCCTTGGCGATCGAGGCGATCCGAATCTGCTTCGGCTGCGCGGCAAAAAATTGGTACAGGCCCGGCGACTCCCCCGCCACGTAATTCGCCTTGGGAAAGCGTTTCAGGCTGAGGGGATAGAGCACACCGCCCGCCAGCAGCCCGATCGCCAGCACGAATGCTCCGACGCGCACGAGAGGCGATCGGTTCACCGAGGATCGCTGCAACAACGACTCGATCGCGATCGTCAGCACCAGGGCCGCCGCGATCGGCAACATCATCCGCAAACTGTGCTGGGTATAGCGGCCAGGCAAATGCAGCCGAAACAGCAGCAAATGCGCTAAACCGTACCAAAACACCCCCGAGGCGAGCCAAATTGGGAACAGCGCCAGCCGATCGCTCAATTGCGCCGCCAACCGCAACCGATCGCGCCGCCACCAAACCACCGGCAGCGCCAGACCTAAAACCAGAGTCGCTGGCGTGAACGGATCCTTCGGCAACAGGCTGCTGCGCTGGCCCATCACCCAAAAGTCAAACCAGTTGTCGTCAAAAAAGTTGGCCCGCCCGCTGGAGAAAAATTCCGGGAGCGATCGCGCCTGGGCCGCCGTCACCACGGGCCCAAAGTCCGACGCTTGCAGGGCGTAGAGTCCCAGGACGATCGCCCCGGCCAGACCCCCGAGCAGGCTCAGGCGATCGCGCCGCACCTCTAATGCCGGCGATCGCCAAAACTCTCGCGTAACGACCGATCGCAACCGCGCCCACCAGTGACCCCGCCGCCGCCACAGGGCATCGATCGCCAAAATCCCCACCGCCACCATCACGTATTGCGGATAGAACAGGCCCAGCAGCCCGATCGCCCCCAACACCAGCCCCAGGCTCGATCGCACCCACCCCCAAGCAAAGGCCAAAAACAGCGGGTAGAGGAACGATCGGGGCGTGGCCGAAGCCAGATCGTCCGTCATGCCCAGCACCTGGCTGGTCAGCACCGCGCCCAAAAAACCGGCGATCGGCATCGGCAGCAGCGCCGTCGTTAGCCCAAAGGCCAGCCCCGCCACCAACAGCCCCAGGGGAATCGGCAACCATTTGCTGACCACCAACGGATCGAGGCCGATCGCCGCCAATCCCCGATAGAGCGCCTGGTAGCCCTCGGGGGCCACCGATTGGAAATAGTCGGCGATCCAATCCTGGGGAAAGCGATCGGGATCCAGCCAGCGCTGCATCCAAAAAATGTGCTGCCTTGCGTCGTCCTGCACGATGTAGGAGCCGCCGGTCGCTTGGCGATAGCCGGCCCAACCGATCGCCAGGGCGATCGCCCCACTGGCCAACAGCCAAGCCCACCACTGGCGCGGACTCGGCTGGGTCGGAAATAGCCAGCCCCGGAGTCGATCGCCCCAGGTCACGGGCGGGCGGGCCGTCATGGGCGACGGGCTGCGCGGTCGATCGCCGCCATCATCAAGGCCGCCAACTGCGCCGCACTGTCGGGCACGGCCAACGCCTTGGCCCGATCGGCCATCGCCGCCAGCCCCGATCGATCCTCCAACAGCGCCAATACCGTATCCCGCAGGCGATCGGGCGACAGGTCTCCCTGGGGAAACCACCGAGCCGCCCCCGCCTCGCTAAACACTTGGGCGTTATAGGTTTGGTGATCGTCCGCCGCAAAAGGGTAGGGAACCAACACCGACGGCGTGGCCGTGGCCGCCAACTCCGTGAGCGTGCCCGCGCCCGATCGGCTCACCGCCAAGGTTGCCCGCCCCAACAGACTCGCCATGTCTTCATAGAACGGCAGGGATATGTAGTGCGGATGGTGCAGACTGGCCGCATCCGGGTCGTTCACACCCGTCAAATGCACCACCCAGGCCCCCACCGCAAACCAAGCCGCCGCCACCTCCCGCACCAACCGGTTCAGGGCGACGGCCCCCTGGCTGCCCCCCGCCACCACGATCAGCGGCGCATCCTCGGGAACCGGCAATGCCAGCGGTTGCGGATGCCAAAACCCTTCGCGGGCGGGCGTGCCGGTACAAAGGGCTTGAATCTTCCGTTGGCGCAACCGGGCCGCCGCCGCCTCAAAACCCACGGCCACCGTGTCGCACCAGGGGCCAAACCAACGGGTCACGCGCCCCGGAATGGCGTTGGACTCGTGCAAAACCACGGGCAACCCGAGCGATCGGGCAGCCAAAATCGCCGGCCCCGCGATGTAACCGCCCGTGGTCAACACGCCCGCGAAGTTGCCGCGTTTCAGCAACCGCCGCACATCAAAGACAGACTTCACCAACCCGTAGGTGGTGGCTACGGTTTTCAAGCCGAAGCGTTCCTGAAACCCGGCGGCCTTGACCGTGTGGAGCGGGTAACAGTCAGGGACTAGCTTGGTTTCGAGCCGATCAGGCACACCAAGCCACTCGATCGTCCAATGATCGGCTAATTCTCGCGCCGCCGCCAACGCCGGGAACAGATGCCCCCCGGTGCCGCTGGCGGCTACTAACAATCGCTGTGGGGCGGTTGCTGCCAAACCGTTTCTCTCTCTCAACCGCTACAATCGGACGCACAAGGCTGGGGAATTGACCGCTCTTTTAGGGTGCGGGCGATCGCCTGTGCTGCTTGCTCCGTCCGACTTACCAACTTACCATTCCATGCTTCTTCGTGCTTGTTACGTCTTTGTAAACCGGCTCTCGCGGGTGGGCTTGGCGGTGGGTGCGGGGGCGGCGATCGCCCTCGGCGCGGCGATCGGGCCCGTCAGCGCCGTCACCGTTGCCCCGGAAGTGCAAACCCTCCTCAGTGAGATCGATCGGGCCGCCAGTGCGAAGGATCCCGCCCTGTTGCAGCGGTTTGCGCCGGAGTTTCGGAGCGCCGACGGCCTCAGTCGGGCTGACCTGACCCGCAGCTTGGAGCAGTTTTGGAAAAGTTTTGATCGCGTGTCCTACACAACCACGGTGGAAAAGGCCGATCGCGATCGGGATGGCTGGACGATCGAAACCCTGACGGAAATCGTCGCCACCCAGGACACCACCACCCTCGGCCCCGCCAAGCTGACCACCCAAGTGCGCGCCCGCCAAACCCTTCGCAACGGGGCGATCGTTCGGCAAGAGCTGCTCGACGAACGCACCACCACCCAGTGGGGCAGCAAACCGCCATCGGTGCGCGTGCGACTGCCGGAACGGGTGCGTCCGGGCGAGACCTACACCTTCGATGCGATCGTCCAAGATCCGCTCGGTGAAACCCTGTTGGCCGGCAGCGCGATCGATTCTCCCGTGCGCCCCGAGGCCTACGCCGTCCCCCAAAACGCCGCCCTCGAACCCATCTCGACCGGTGGCCTATTCAAAATCGGCCGCGCCCCCAACAGCCCCGGCCCCCGTTGGATCTCCGCCGTGCTCGTGGGGCCCGAGGGCATGACCTGGATTACCCAGCGCCTGGACGTTCGCTAACGGGGAAACCCACTGCTCTAGGAACGGTTAAAACGCGATCATCAATAATATTCAACCTATGCAACCGCTAGGACAGCGATCGCTCACGGCGGTTGAATTTAGTTGATCGGGCATTTTTGCGCGATAAACATCCCTTCGCTTCATCCAAACTTAATAGATTGGCTAATAGCCTTAGGCGATCGCCGCTCCCTTCAAAACGGGCGATCGTAGCCTCGATTAATCGTAACTTTCAATACAAGACCACCGAGTCAAATCTCCTAGACTAGAAAAGTTTTCTAGAACTCTCCAGGTCTTTTCTGACTTGCAAACATGCTTCATCTCCACGTGTTCGCTATGGTCACTTTACGACTCCATAGCTAAATTATGCTCAGCCTCAACTACTCCCATTCTAGAGCTAATTAGCGCTCAACCCCTAACGAGTGAACGACCCTAATTCTGGAGACTGGCTGGCTGCCCCTTGGGATATTCTGGCTATCAAAATGTTTGGCACGCCTATTTTTTGAGCATCTAAAATCAGGTCAAGAGAACTGATTTAATTCCATAAATCTGCTTTCAATCTGCTTTAGGTCTGTCTTGAATCTGTTTTGAATCTGTCTTGAAGCCGATCTGGATTTGCCGTAACTCTGACTTGAATATGCTGTGAGCCGGGCCAACGCTTTGCGACCCATTGGCCTACCGCCGAGTCCTATTTGAGAGAGCTGCTGGGACGAACCACCGAGCACCACCTAACGCGATTTCAGGAAGCCTCATTCGCCCCTATATTCATTGGCACTATATTCCCCCGAAACCGCCAAATCTTCCTGAATCGATGGAGCATCGTTGGAAATGAAAGAATAAGGATCAATCACCCTCGCTGTAATTGAATTGCACCTCACTGATTACTGTTGTTGTTGACCCACAAAATTTGCTCTTCCACACCTTTCTTGCCTAATGAGACATCGAGTCTTTGAACTGCTACTGATTTTGAAGGCAACCAGGCTTTCGTCCATTGGTTCTCAGATGTTGTTGTGGACAACGCTGGGCATTCTGTCTACGTTGGGCATCATGACAGGGATTACCTATAACGTTCTCCAGGAGCAAACGATTGACGAAATTCAAAAAACCCTGACGATCGAAGCCCAAAGTCTGGAAAGTGATCTGAAGCAAGTGCAAGAGTTTGCAGATGGCTTTGGGGTATCTGTTTCTGAAATGAGTCGCCTTTTGCCACCGGAGCAAAATCCGTCTGAATACTATGAACAATTAATCTTAGAATTTCTAAAAAATCGTCCAACACTGGTGACGGGACTGGGAGTTAACCAAGCACCCTTTGGATTGATCAAAAATCAAAACCATTTTTATGCCTATTATTCAGTGCTGTCAGATTCCGTCAAAAAATCATGGCAACACCAATCCCAGCAGCCCCTCGGCAGTGATTTAAAAAAACAAAATACCTATCCAATTGAGCTAATTTCGTCAAATCCGGCCTTGTCATTTACGGTGCAAAAGCGCCTTTCACCGCCATATTTTTCGGCTTATCCAGAAATTGCTTATCCTGCTGCTTCATCCACGGAGCAAAGTGCCGATCGGGTGGATCCGGCTCTGCGCCAACCGACTGATGCGGGATCGCGATCGCGCCAATCATCTCTGTCCAATCGATTTACGAGGTTGCCGTCAAGCTGGCTAGAACCTTATTTGTGGAATCAGGATGTAATTGCCACACTATTGCAGCCGATCCAAAACCACACCAGGCAAACAATTGGTACGACGGTATTGGATATTGACATCACCACTTTGAGCCAACGGGTCGATCGCCCCGTGATTGGTGATGATGGCTACTTTGTGGTGTTGAGTCATGAAGGTCGCATCTTGGGCTATCCTCCTAGTCCTCAGGAAGCCGCCAGTCTTACGAGCTACCGTCAACTACCAACCCTCGAAAAAATTTGGGCTAAAATCCAGCGATCGCGCATCGGGTTCCAAACCACACCGGCGGAGTTTTTAGCCTATCGCCCCATTGATGGCACTAACTGGATGATGGTCGCTGTTGTGCCACGTCGCCGACTGTTTGCGCCCATTTTTCAAACCGCATTGGGCAGTAGCCTAGTGGCTAGTTTGGTGCTGCTTTGTAGTGTCTGGTTTTTTATTCATCGACTGAATCAACGGTTAAAACCGATGATTACCGGATGTCGGCAATTGGTTCATAGTAGCCAAATGGCGTTGCTGACCAGTGGGATTGCGATAGGAACCAACAGCACACATCGTGATGAGACCCCGGATGGTCGTGAATTAAATCGCCATGAATTGAGTGATCATGAATTCAGTAATCATGGATTAAGTGATGATCAATCAACGGAGAACCCTTCCGGGCGCGACGGAGCCGACCCAGACCGCTCGGCAACCACCGTGGGGGATTCGTCGCCGTCTGCTGACTCATCCGCTGCGGGGTCATCACCAACGATCGCAGATTTAGCAACCCCAGGTTTATTGCCATCATTTGGAGTGCTGGCTAGTCAGCCGGTTGAAACTGATCCCATGCTGGGCTTGGATGAAATTGACATTCTGCAAGATGCATTTCAAGTCATGTATCAGCAGTTGGAAACATCATTGGGATCGTTGCAAGAAACCCTCAGTCAGCTTCAGGATACACAGCTCCAGGTGATTCAAAGTGAAAAAATGGCTGCTGTGGGTCAAATGTTGGCGGGTGTTGCCCATGAAATTAATAATCCAATTAGCTTCATTTCCGGCAATGTGGAGCACCTTGGCCACTATATTCAAGATCTATCCAGAATCATCCGAGGCTATCAGAGTTACTATCCCAAACCTCCTCAAGAATTCCAAACGGTTCTGGATGATGTCGATCCAGATTTCCTCTTGGATGACTTGATGCAAATGGTGCGATCGATGCGCTTGGGATCGGAACGGGTGCGAGAAATTGTGCGATCGCTACGAATCTTTTCGCGGGCCAATGACAATGACTTTCGGATTGCGGATCTTCATGAAGGAATTGATAGTACTCTGGTGATTTTGAATCACCGACTGAAGGCATCGAGTGAGCGGCCCGAGATTCAGATTTTGCGTGATTATGGGGATTTGCCCCTTGTGGAATGTTGCCTGGGGCCGCTAAATCAGGTGTTTATGAATTTGCTGAGTAATGCGATCGATGCGATCGAAGAATCTCAGGCAGGTTGGAGCTTCGATACGATTTGTGAAAATCCTGGCATCATTCGGATTCAAACTCGATTGACGGAAACGCGATCGATTCGGATCACGATCGCGGATAACGGCAGCGGTATTCCCGAACATTTGCAAAGTCGCGTGTTTAACTCCTTTGTTACGTCCAAACCGATCGGCAAAGGTACTGGTCTGGGGCTGTCCATTAGCCACCAAGTGGTTCACCAAACCCACCGAGGACGGCTTTGGTTTGAGTCGCAACAGGGCAAAGGAACGGCTTTTTATATTGAAATTCCGATGCACCAAGAGCAGCAGGATCAACAAGATCAAGAGGATCAACAAGATCAACAAGATCAAGACGTAACCAGCCCTGTCACCCAAACTGTTGGTGTTTTGAATTAGCGTCGTCGCGCAGCAAGCCTAGGGTGTTCGATCTAGTTTGCATCCCAATTCAGTACAACCGTTCCAGACAAGGGGCTTAGGGGCTGTCATCAAATCCCCGAAATCCTGATCCTTGCGTTGCGAGATCGTGGGGGCAAGGGGCTTAAGCCCCTTGTCTAGGGCGGTTGGGCCAGAAAAATCAATCATTTCAACCCCAATCCATCCCATTTGATGACACGCTCTAAGCCCCTTGTCCCCTCGTTGGCGTGGTGGTTTGGGTGGTTTTTGGGTGAATGGATGCCAGCGATCGCGGCGATCGGGTTGCTGATTAGTATTGGAGTCGATCGGCCGATTCTTGAGATAATGACTAGCTGGTAATCATTCATTGCGATGCTTGATCGCCGATCCGATCATCTGAAATATTGACTGATTCAGATCGTAATTGTGATCAAAATCAAGATTGCGATGATCATCAAGATTACGATCAAGATTAATCACATTCCAGTCATTTTGCGTCACCTATATAGGTCTAAAAATCATGCCGAATCGTCTTGCCAATTGCCAAAGTTTATACCTGCAAAAACACGCCCATAATCCAATTGATTGGTGGCCGTGGTGTGAGGAGGCGTTGGCAACGGCAAAGCAAGAAAACAAACCCATTTTCCTGTCGATCGGCTATTCCAGTTGCCATTGGTGCACGGTGATGGAGGGTGAGGCGTTTTCAGATTTGGCGATCGCTGACTATTTAAATGCCAATTTTTTGCCGATTAAGGTCGATCGCGAGGAACGCCCAGACATCGACAGTATTTATATGCAAGCGTTGCAAATGATGATTGCGCAGGGGGGGTGGCCTCTAAATATTTGGCTCGATCCGCGCGATTTAGTGCCGTTTTATGGGGGCACTTATTTTTCGGTGGATGCGCGCTACGGGCGACCGGGATTTTTGAAACTGTTGCAGGCCTTGCGCGAGCACTACGACACTCAGCCGGATCAGGTTTCGGACGTTAAGGGGCAAATTTTGGCGGCGCTGCAACAATCGACGCTGCCATCGGCGCAACCGGCGGCGGATGGGCTGGGCGGGGGCGATGTGTTGGATCGGGCGATCGTCCTGAAGGGGTTGCGGGACAATGCTTTGGTGCTGGAGGACGGGCGATCGGGCAACCGGTTTCCGATGATTCCCTACGCGGATTTTGTGTTGCGCGGCTATTGCGTCGGCAGCCCCGATCCGTGGGATCAGGTTCCCGAGGCGCTGCGGCCCAGTTTGCAGCGGGGCATGGCGCTGACCCTGGGGGGAATTAACGACCACGTGGGCGGTGGATTCCATCGCTATACGGTCGATCCGACCTGGACTGTGCCCCATTTTGAGAAAATGCTCTACGACAATGGGCAAATTGTCGGATTTTTGGCGAATTTGTGGAGTGCGGGGGCCCAGGATGCGGCGATTCGATCGGGCATTTTTGGGGCGATCGACTGGCTGAAACGCGAAATGACGGCTCCCGAGGGCGGCTTCTATGCGGCTCAGGATGCGGACAGCTTCATCGATCCGGCGGCGGTGGAACCGGAGGAGGGCGCGTTCTACGTGTGGGGCTGGGCTGAGTTGGAGGCGTTGCTGGAACCGGAGGACTTGTCGGCGCTGGCGGAGGCGTTTACGGTGTCGGTTCCGGGCAATTTTGAAGGGGTGAATGTGTTGCAGCGGCGATCGAGTGGGGTGTTGCCCGATCAGGTGCTGGGTGTGCTTGATCGGCTGTTTGCGGTGCGCTATGGGGCGGCGCGATCGGCCCTCGCCCAGTTTCCACCGGCCCGGAATGCCACCGAGGCCAAAACCATCGCCTGGCCGGGGCGCATCCCTGCCGTGACGGACACCAAGGCGATCGCCGCTTGGAATGGGTTGATGGTGGCGGGTTTGGCGCGGGTGGCGGCGGTGTTTCAGGACGCGGCGGCCTATCAGTTGGCGGCGGCGGCGGCCACTTGGCTGCGCGATCACCATTGGGTGGGCGATCGATTCCAGCGACTGAATTATGACGGTGTGCCCGCCGTCGCGGCCCAGGCCGAGGACTACGCGGAAGTGATTCACGGGCTGTTGGCGTTGCACCAGGCGGCCACGGCGCTGGTGGCCAGCGGGGCCACGGAACCGGCGGCGGCCCAGGGCTGGCTGGATTTGGCGATTCGGCTCCAGGCGGACTTCGATCGCCACCTGTGGGATGCCCAGGCCGGCGGCTATTTCAACGCGGACGATCGCCCGGATTTGATCGTGCGGGAACGCAGCACGATCGACAATGCCACACCGGCCGCCAACGGCACGGCCCTGGGCAACCTGGTGCAACTGGCCCTGCTCACGGAGGATTTGACCTACCTCGATCGGGCCGAGCAGGGATTCCGCGCCTTTCAGCCCACCATGGTGGAACACCCGCGCGCCTGCCCGAGTTTGCTCGCGGCCCTCGACCAATTCCAGCGCCCCATTTTGGTGCGGGCCGGAGCCGAAACCCTCGCCCACTTGGCCCAACACTACCTACCCACCACGGTTCTGCGGCTCGATCGCCAGCTCCCCCCCGGAGCGATCGCCCTCGTTTGCCAGGGGCTGACCTGTTTGCCCGCCGTCACCACACGCGATCGGCTGTGGGAGTTGCTGAAGCAGTGCGCTTGATCGGCCTTGTGATTCGGCGGCGATCGCCCGGGCTATTCGCGATGCCACGCCGTTTCGCCGGGGCGATCGATCAGCACAATTCCTTGGGCCTTGAGCAGATCGCGGATTCGATCGGACTCGGCGAAGTTCTTGGCTTTCCGGGCCGCCGTCCGTTGTTCGATCAGCGCCGCAATCTCCGCGTCACTGGGGCCATCGGTGGCCGCCGCCGGGGCCGCCGCAGCCTCGGCTTCCAGACCCAACACCTGCGCTAAATGCACCAACGTCCGCCACTGCCGGGCCACCACCGCCGGATCTTGGGAAAATTGCCCCTCGTGAACGCGGCGATTTTTTTCGCGCCGCAGTTCCTTAGCTAGCTCAAACAAAATGGCCAGGGCTTCGGGTGTGTTCAGGTCGTCATCCATGGCCGATCGAAAGCGCTCGATCGCCGCCGGATCGTAGGACTCCCGATCGCCAACCCCATCGAGACCCTCAAAAACCAGCCCATCGGTCAGGGTTTGCCAGGCATTTTTGGCCGCCTCGATCGCCTCATCCGTAAAGTCCATCGGCTTGCGGTAGTGGCCTTGCAGCACAAACAACCGCAGCGCCATCGGGTGCGGCCCATCCGGCGAGTCCAGCAGCGCCCGAATCGTCGTGAAGTTGCCGAGGGATTTCGACATCTTCTCGCCGCCCACGTTCACCATCCCGTTGTGCAACCAGACCCGGGCTAGGGGATGGCCCGTGGCCGCCTCGGACTGGGCGATTTCGTTTTCGTGGTGCGGAAAAATCAGATCGCCGCCGCCCACGTGGATATCAATGCTTTCGCCCAACTCCTGGCGCACCATGGCCGAGCACTCAATGTGCCAGCCCGGACGACCCGGCCCCCAGGGCGACTCCCAGGCGGGTTCGTCGGGTTTGGCGGCTTTCCAGAGGGCAAAGTCAAAGGGATCGCGCTTTTTGGCGGCTTCCTCATCGGTGCGGCCGCTGGCTCCGGCCTGGAGGTCGTCGAGCTTGCGACCCGAGAGCTTGCCGTAGCCCGCAAAGTTCCGCACCGCAAAGTACACATCGCCCCCAGAGGCGTAGGCCGCGCCCTTGGCTTCCAGCTCAGAAATCAGGCGCTGGATGCCGTTCAGGGTGTGGGTGGCGCGCGGGTACACGTCGGCTTCCAAAATATTCAGCCGCGCCATGTCTTCAAAATAGGTAGCCGTGTAGCGATCGGCGATCGCCTGCATCGATACGCCTTCTTTGCGGGCGCGATTCAGGATTTTGTCGTCAATATCGGTGAAATTCTGGACGTAGCGCACATCGTAGCCGCGCCACAGGAGGAACCGCCGCAGGGTGTCCCAGACGATGTAGGAGCGGGCGTGCCCCAGGTGGCAGTGGTCGTAGACCGTTACGCCGCAGCAGTACATCCGCACCCGACCCGGCTCGATCGGCTCGAAGGGTTCTTTGCGACGGGTCAGGGTGTTGTGGAGCTGGAGCGGCATGGCAAAAAGGGATCGAAATGCACAATCAAACGGGCGATCGCGCCTATCGTAGCCCAATCGTGGCAGTTCTAAGCACCTAGCCACTCGGAAAAGGGCTGGGCTAATCGATCGAGCGACAGCACCTGAATCCGATCGCTCGCGGCCGCCACCGCCCGATCGGCCGCCGTGTTGTAGCCCCAATCGGCCAGGAATAATTGCACGGAATTCAGGTCGGGATCTTGCGTCACCTTATGCAGCGTGGGCAGCATATCTTCCACAAACCAAATCGTCGATTTTTGCCCAATCCATTGTTTCAAGGTTGTGGCTTTCGGTTGGCGCATGGCCTTGCCAAAAATCGCGATCGCCTCGTGCGAAACTCCCGCCAGAGCCAGCAATTGGCGCACGAATCGCTCTTCCTTGGTGGTGATGATCACGAGTTCCGTTTCGAGGCTAGCCAAAATGCTTTGGAGGCGATCGATTACGCCGGGAAAAAAACGATGCAAATCAAGCCAGCCCGCCAGATCTTCCGTAATCCACTGATCCCGATTCCCATCCAACGCCTGCGATAACCGGGCCGGTTCTAGGCGATCGCGCTGCAAGATTTCATCCGCAATTGATCGCCAATGCTGAGTGATTTCAGCGGGCGATCGGCCGTCGATCAACGCCTGAATTAACACCGGCATTTCCCAGCCGGTTTCAATCACCGGTCGCAGTCCATAGAACAGATCTTCCAACTCGCCGGGGATGGGTTCCGCAAAATTCCACAGTTGTTGATGCGTTAAACAGGCGATCGCAAAATATTCCAACAGCCCATCGCACAGCACACCATCAAAATCCAAGGCTAATAAATCCGGCTTCATCGAAAATTCCCTAACCCATAAAACGAGGTGGAAGAGTAATCGGAGATCAATCCGAGCGGTCAACATAACTATGCTACGGGTGGATCGCTTTAACCTGAACTGGCCGAAAATCAGGTTTTTAGGCTATTGCATAACACAGCTTAGTAATAGGTTTTATAAATCGGCAATGTCATCGGCGGAACTCGGCAACGAAGCCCCACAGCGCCGACAATAACTAGCATCGGGATCGTGGAAAATTAGCCCACATCGATCGCACGCATTTCTGATTTTGTCGTTGGTATTCACAAAGCTTTTTACCAAATCACTAATTTGCCAAGGAATAATGGCAATTCCTGACAAAATCATCAGCACTGTCACCAGTTTTCCCGCCTTGGAAACCGGTGTAATATCGCCGTAGCCCACAGTGGTCATGGTGACGACTGAAAAATAAAAGGCATCTAAGAAATTCTCAATGACTGCTGAGTTTTTAGGATGTTCAACTTGATAAATCAGACCCGAATAAATAAAGACAATTGAAAAGAGCGTAAACAGAATGCGCGCGATGATTAACCGATCGTCCGCCGCCAGCCATTGGGGAATATACCGCCGATCGAGAAAGCGCACCAGCCGCAACACCCGAAACCAGCGCAACAACCGCAAAAATCGCACATCCCAAAACCCAATTAGAATCGGGGCGATCGCGATCGCATCAATAATTGCGTAGAGGCTAAAAACATAGCGCCACTTTTGCTCAGCGCACCACAACCGTAGGGCATATTCCACCGCAAAAACGGCGGCGAGGGAACGATTACTGATGGTCAAAATCGATCGCAACCCGTCATCGATCGGGAACGTTTCGATCACAAACGTCACCGCCGACAGCAAAATCGACAGGGCGATCGCCCCATTCACCCAACGGCTAGCGGGTGTTTCCAGTCCATCCAGCGTTGCGATGATGGACTGTTTGAGGTGGGTGGTCGATCGCCCCGATTCGATCGCCGTCATTAGCCCATTCCGCGATCGAAAATATGGCTATCAGCAGTCATCCAGTTCTCTAGCATCAAATTCCTATCAAATTCCTTAAGAAGCGGACTGAGAAACCGATTTTTCTAAGTCTTCTAGGGTTTTCAAAATCAGGCGTTTGGCCTGCAATCGCCAGCCCCACTTCTGCACCGTCCAAGCCGCCAACGTGCCCGCCAAAACAAACACAAAGGCCGCCGGTTGTTCCATCGTCACACCAATCAGCAACCCCGCTCCCGTCACCCCCCAAAAGGGTAGGGCGATCGACTGTCGTTGCTTTTCCACAAACTCAGCCAATTGACCCCCTTCTGCCAGTTCAGCCGTGAGCTGTTCCTTGGCTTCGCGCTGTTCTGTGGATGAAAGCGTCAGACCCACTTTGCGGCGGAGTTTTTCAATTTTGCGAGCGTCAGTGCTGAACTCCGTGAGTTCGTCTTCGGCCATCACAATTAAGCGTTCAACGGGATTCATGGGGCGCGATCGAATCGTTGGGGGGTCAGAATCGACAATAGAACAAGATGGGGGGCAATGGCCGATCGCCCGCCGCGCCGGCCCAGGGGGGCCCACGCAAGCGATAATGAGAGCCACTGCCCAAAGGGACTGCTCGACCGCTTTCCAGCCAACTCGACCCGCAACCTCGTTATGACTGACTGGCTGACCGATGCCCGCAACCGACTGACCGAGGCGATCGCCCGCTACCGCGATCAGGTGGACTTTCTGGCGATTCGCCTCGAAGAATCCCAAGGCACTGATATCTTGCTCCGGGCTGGCCGCCTGGAAACCCTCAGCGAAAGCGTCGCGATCGGCGGCCAAGTGCGCGCCTGCCACAAGGGCGGCTGGGGCTTTGCGAGTTTCAACCGCCTCGACACCCTGATCGAACGACTGGAAGAGGCGATCGCCGCCGCCCAACTCGTCGGCGATGACGAAACGATCCTGGCCGCCGTCGATCCCGTCCAAGCCACCTGCACCGTGCCCCTGGCCGGCACCGATCCCCGCCAGGTGTCCCTCAGCGACAAAAAAGCCCTGTGCGATCGCTACGCCGAAATTCTCCGCTCCGTAGATGGGCGCATCGCCACCACCATGGTGCGCTACGGCGACAGCACCCAACGCGCCCTCCTCGCCACCTCCGAAGGAACCCTGCTGGAACAGTCCTGGGTAGATATGGAAATGCGCTTCGCCGCCACCGCCCGCAACGGCGAAACGGTGCAGACCGGCCGCGAAACCACCGGATCGCGCAATGGCTATGAAGATTTGACCCAGTTAGACAACCAAGTGCGCGGTGCGGCGCGGCGGGCCGTCGAAGCCCTGTCGTTGCCCTCCGTGAAGGCGGGAACTTACACGGTCGTGATCGATCCGATCCTGACCGGACTGTTTGTGCACGAGGCCTTTGGGCATTTGTCCGAAGCCGACATGGCCTACGAAAACCCGGACTTGCTGGAAACCATGAGCCTCGGCCGGCGCTTTGGCCCCGAGAATCTGCAAATTTTTGACGGAGCCGCTCCCGCCGGCCACCGAGGCAGCTATGCCTACGATGACGAGGGCACACCCGCCAGTACGACGCAACTGATCACGAATGGCGTGTTGACCGGCCGGCTGCACTCGCGGGAAACGGCGGGCAAATTGGAAGAGAAACCCACGGGCAATGCGCGGTGTTTGAATTATCACTACGCCCCGATCGTCCGGATGACCAACACCTGGATCGAACGCGGCAACACCCCGGCGGCGGCGTTGATCTCCGGCATCGAAGAAGGCGTGTTCGCGCGCAATTGGCTGGGCGGCATGACCAACGGCGAAATGTTCACCTTCACGGCGGGCGAGGCCTGGATGGTGCGCAATGGCGAGCTGGCGGAACCGGTGCGCGATGTCACCCTGTCGGGCAATGCGTTCAAGACCCTCGGGGACATTGAGGCGATCGGGGACGACTTCTATTGGGATGAGTCCGGTGGTTGCGGCAAAGGCGGCCAAAGCGGCTTGCCCGTCGGCTGCGGCGGCCCCAGTCTCCGCATCCGCAATGTGGTGGTCGGCGGCGAGGCAGCCTAGGGACTGCTGCTAATTCAACTCCCTAACCCAACCGTCCTAGACAAGGGGCTTAGAGCGTGTCATCAAATGAAGTGGGATTGAAGCTGAAACAACGAATTTTCCTAGCTCAACCGCCCCAGACAAGGGGCTTAAGCCCCTTGCCCCCTACGATTCGGCGACGGAAGCATCAGGGTTTGGGGGATTTGATGACAGCCCCTAAGCCCCTTGCCCCCGAGATCTCGCAACGAAAGAACTAGGGTTTCAGAGATCGGGTGACAGCGCCTAGGGCAGTTCAACAATCCTGACTTTCCCAATCCTGACTTTCCAAAGGACGTAATGACTGATGGTTGCAACAGCGCGGGTTAGCAGTGGTTCGCCGACCGGTTTTGCGGCTCCCGGTTGGGCGGAGGAATATCGATCGCGCCGGGCCCGCCTGCTCGAAAAAATCGGCTCCGGCGTGGCCATTTTCCGCAGTGCGCCCCACGCCGTGATGCACAACGACGTGGAGTACAACTACCGCCAGGACAGCGATTTTTATTATGTGACGGGTTTCGATGAGCCGGGCGCGGTGGCGGTGCTGGCTCCGAATCACGAGGAGCACCAGTTCATCTTGTTCGTGCGGCCCAAGGATCGGCTGGCGGAAACCTGGTCGGGTCGTCGGTTGGGCGTGGACGCGGCGAAGGAGGCGATCGGGGCGGATGCGGTCTACCCGATCGAGGAACTGCCGACGAAACTGCCCAGCTATCTGCAAACGGGCGATCGGATTTTCTACAGCCTGGGGCATGATCCCCACTTCGATACGCAAGTGCTGGATCTGTGGAAACAGCAGCGACGCGGCTATTTTCGCAAAGGGCGCGGCCCCGTGGCCCTCGAAGACCCGATCGCCCGCTTGCACCAACTGCGAAACATCAAGTCGCCGCTGGAATTGGCCGCCATGGGCCAAGCTGCCGACATCGCCGCCGAAGCCCACCAGGTAGCCATGGATCTCGCTCGCCCCGGCCGCTGGGAATACGAGGTGCAAGCGGAGATCGATCGGCTCTGTCGATCGCGCGGTGGCTGGGGGCCTGCTTACCCGGCGATCGTCGCGGCCGGCGAAAATGCCTGCATCCTCCACTACGTCGAAAACAACTGCCAACTCCAAGACGGCGATCTGCTGCTGATCGACGCGGGCTGCTCCTACGGTTACTACAACAGCGACATCACCCGCACCTTCCCGGTCAACGGCCGCTTCAGCCCCGAGCAGCAAGCCTTGTATGAACTCGTGCTGGCGGCCCAAATCGCCGCGATCGAATCCGTCAAACCCGGCGATCCTTACCACAACGTCCATGACATCGCCCTGAAGGTCTTGGTCGAAGGGCTGCTCAACTTGGGGCTGATGGCCGGCAGCGTCGAGCAAATCATCGAAAAAGAACTCTACAAACCCTTCTATCCCCACCGCACCAGCCACTGGCTCGGTCTGGATGTGCATGATGTGGGCGTTTATATCTACGGCGACGATCCCTGCTACCTACAACCGGGCCAGGTGCTGACCGTGGAGCCGGGTCTCTACATCGCGCCGGACATTGAGCCAAAACAACCGGGTGAGGGGGATGATTGGCCACCCCAACCGGACGTACCCGACCAGTGGCGCGGCATTGGCATTCGCATCGAAGATGACGTGCTGGTCACGGCGGCGGGTCACGAGGTGCTAACGGCGGCGGTTCCCAAGCAAATCGCCGATTTGACCTGGAGTTAGGTGTGGGGAGCAAATCCCCAAAACCCTGATTCTTGCGTTGCGAGATCGTGGGGAGCAAGGGGCTTAAGCCCCTTGTCTCGCAAGGAATGGTCGGGCGATTGTCAAGGGCCGGCTTGTAAAGAATCAATAAAATGATCCGGTGTCAGATCATTCTCTCCCCGCCGTTGGGTAGGTTCAAACTAAGTGCTTTGGTATCCATCTGGATACCGCTGGGTGCTCCGGATTGATTAGCCCCCCTAGGCTGTTTCGCTTCAGGGCTGTTTTCGTGGTTGCTGACCGGTGGTTTGGGCCTTGGGGTTCGATCGCACCGGGGATGGAACCGATCCGGAGCAGCAGCGGTCTAGTAGGGGATGTGGCGATCGGATTTCGGGGCGCAGCGCTCTAGCAGGGCGATCGACCCTGGGAAATCGCGATCGAGGGCGGTGTTTCGGGGCAGTCTTTCAAGAACTCTCAAGCCAAGTCGGTAGAGCCCATATGACGATCTTGCGGCGGCTAATTTTGGCTATCTCGTTCCAATTGGGACGGGCGATCGCACAGTTCCAGCGACTGCTGCATCGTCGAGGGCGATCGGGCGATCGACCCCGCTTGTTGGCAAGCAATCCCCACTGGCGGCGACTGCGATCGCAGGCCGGTTTTGTGTTGCCCACCACGGCCCTGTTGCTGGTTGTTGTGGCCCTGACGATCACGGCCCTGTCCCTCCGCACCCTGAACCGGACAGAACAGGTGGTCGCCGATCGGGCCCAGAAGGTGATCTACAACGCCGCCACCCCCGCGATCGATCGCGCCAAGGCCAAACTCGAAAAACTCTTTACCCAAGACTCCCGCCTCACCCCCAATGGTGTGCCCTCCGCCGACTACCTGATGAGCATGTTGCTCGATCGCGATGTCACTCCCAACGGCATCGCTGGGTTTAGTCGCCTGGGTAACAATCCCTATACCCTTCCTGATGAAACACCACTCGATATCAACGGCGGCGGTGATGATGCGGCCTGGACATTCGCCGTAGACACCGACGGCAACGGCCAGGAGGATGCGGATGTTGTCTACTCAATTCTTTTCACCACCCCGCCACCGGATCCTAAAGACGGCCAAATCAAGTTTGATATGAAGCCGACGGCCCTGCAATCACGGGCCAACGCGCTGCAAACCCGCACCGGGCCAATGACTGCGCTTGATGAAGATAGCCCCTGCAACCTGGCGGCAACGATCAATCCGTCGATCCTGCCCCGCACAGAAGTGGGTTGGTATCAAGACCTCAACAAAACTTCTTCCCTGCGCAAAAACTTCCAGGTGGACGCAGTGGTCATTCCTAAAACTGGGGCCGATCGATCCACCTCCGGCGCTGGAACCACAACCATCGCTACCCTCGAATTTCAGCAAGATCGCCTCGTTGAAAAGGGCAACAAGTGGGGGGCATGGTTCCGCAACGACCTCGAACTCTTCTCGGGCGGTCGTTTCAGTTGGAATGGAGCCATGCACACCGAAGGCTCCATGTTCTGGGCCGGTCGCTCCAACAACCCCACCCGACTGTATTGGGTGAGCGCACCGGGATCTTGCCTCTACAAAAACCAAGAAGCCTCCGTGCTCAGTGCTTCCAGTTCTTCCAGCCAAGGCATCATCAAGGATTTTGAGGGGGACTTTGCTGCCACGGCTGTCACCAGTGCTCTAAAAGATTTCGGTGGCAGTAATAACCAAACCTTGATCGATTACCAAGTGGGTGAAAGCGTCCAAGAAGGAGGTGAGTTCTCACCACCTAAAGACTCTGTTAATGCATCCAAGGCGATCGATCTGACTCTCGATCCCCTGGTGCTCTACACCGAAGACCGCAGCACCCGCCGCAAACCGGGTAAATATCGTGATCCCGCGTGGAATCCGAGTACCGCAGAATTTGCCTATGCGTCCCGTACAGTAGTTCGGGGCTTGGCAAAGCCTTACCTAGACGATTTCTATCGGGCCGACAACCGCTATGGCCCCAGCCCCACCTATGGCCGCAAAAATGAGCTGAAGCTCACCGAAATGGGCAAAAAAGTCGGTGAAAACATTACCGGCACGAAGGTAGCAGAACTGACTCGCAACACAAATACAGGTGCTGAGGCCCAGGAAGTGGGCGCGGATGGCTATTGGGAACGCCGCGCCGTCAATGAAGGCCTGCGAGTGATCGTTGGTCAGCGCCTGGAATTGGGCAGCGACCCGGTGGCTCCTTTGGGCTACCCATCCGTGGCCGAGGAGTTTGATGCCAAAGTGCCTCACCAAGGGCTGCAACGGCGATCGCTGCGCGACTTGCTCTCTGCTGTCCAGGGCACATTGATTTTCCACAAGGCCAGCAACCAGGGCGTGAAACCCGTTGCGGCCATGGTCAGCACGGTACATCCGGGATCGCCCCGAACTCTTCGACAATCATCCACCTTTGAACGGTTGCCCCAGACCAACGGTGTGAAAACCAAAGCCGACTGGGAAGACCTATTTGGCCCTCAGTTTGGCGACCAGAGCGAAGAGTTGGCGATCGACTTTTTCAATGGTCGAGGCACGAATGGTTGGGAATTTGACGTAAACAAGCTCAATGAACTGGTGGCCGTCAGCAAAAGCTCGAGCAGCACCCCCGTGAGCCTGAACGCCAACCTCAAGAAGGCCTTGGATAACCTGGCTCTGTTTGCCGGGGACAAAGATGGAGCCTTTCCGCCCAAACAAGAAGCGGGCAAAACCCACCCCCTGCCGCAGCTCGTGAAGTGGGGTGACTTCAGCAACCTGCGCCGGGCCCTGAACAACACCAATAACAGCCCGGCCGATGCCACGACCCAACAAACGGCGGCCCTGGATGTGGGCATGTTGGCCTACAACATTGCCTACCTGGATGCGCTCGACTACAGCGATGGCACAATCCGCGGCGAGGTATTGGACAAGTTAGCGGAAGCCCTCGGCAAGGTGGGCGATACCAACACGGATCTGGCCCAAAAAGATGAAGACTTGACGGATTGGCCGACAGGTCGGACAACCGACGCGGCCGATCGCAAATTTGGACGGGTAGATATTTTCCGTCGCGAGCCGACGGGCCCATTCTCCGTGCGTGTCCTGCCCAGCAATTCCAATTTGCGCGTCCCGGCGGACACGGCCGACTCGACCAATCGGCGGAAGTTTGTTGAGATTCAGCTAGCCAGCCTCAAGGACGACTCGGGCAAACCCCTGGCCAGCCCCCCCTTGCTGAAGCGCATGGAAACGGGCAAAAATTCCCTGCCACCGGGCAAAAACCCGTTTGCCAAAACGACCGACAACACGGATCAGGTCTTTCCGTTGGTGCCCCCGGAAGCCTATGTGATGGCCTTGAGCGAAAAGCGCACCACATCGGTGTCCTTGAGCGATAACCGCCAAGATCAACTACTGCCCACGGAGTTGCAACAATGGGCGCGTTTAATTGCGCTGCGGGAACAAATCCAGCGCGATCGCACCTTTGGCTTTGCCACCCACTTTGGACATATCAAAAAGACGGGGGCGGCCAATGCGGATGACGAAGCGAAGCACCACTACAGCTACACCATTGTCAACGACCTCACCCCGACACCGCCTCCGAGCACGGGGCCGACGGGCTATGCCTTTGGGGGTCGCATCTACGAAAAAGACAAGACCTACGAATTTGGTTGCGACTTCAGCAAGACTACGGGTAACGATTACTTTGGCTATGGCCAGCCGACCAATGCGGCGGAAGAGAAGCGGTTGATTCATTTGGCGGGAACGCTGTGCCCGGTTGAACCCAAATATCCATCGCTGTATTACCTGTTCCCGCGGCCCATTTCCAAGGATTTTGCGCTCCATGATGCCGATGGCGACAAAACGCCGGTCAGCGCTTTGGAAGTGGGTGGCGCACCGATCGCGGTGGAAGTTGACCACAGTCAACCGAAGGAAGCAGACCCGTTCTATACGCCCTACGACAAGGTTTACTACGATCCCTATTTGAAAGTCGCTGCGGGCAACTTCTCGGTGCTGACGGATGCCGAGCTGAAGGCGATCGTGATTAAGCCCAAGGCCTTGGCCGATTGGCTGCTGCCGCTCAACAAAAACTTCACACCGACCGGAGCCTGCGCCAACTCAGCGCCCAACTGTGCCAGTAACTTGTTGATTGCCGTTGACAACGACGGGGGCAAACCGGACAAGCCCATGGAGTACCACCGGGTGGCGTTTAAGGACGCAGCTCTGATGAATGGGCGCGATCGATTGGTCGAACGTACCCTGGATCTCGACATCGATATGTTGCGCCAACAGACCTACGCGCCAGGATCCCTCGGCGATCTGTGGCTGACCTTTGGGAACATCGATCCCAACCCCGAAAAGAAACAGTTTGGCGGCATGGTCTACGCCTTCCGCGAAGATACGACTCGCGAAGACGGGATCGAGCGATCGCCCTCAACCGGTTGGGCGGGCTACACCCTCGAAAACGCCTCCACCCGAATGCGAATTGATCGCACCAATGTCCAGGGCCAAGACCCCCCCGTGAGTGACTCCACGGGCATTAGTCCCAAGCCCGTTGACTACTATCCCGACCCCGATCGCCGCGCCAACGGCTTCCGACTGATTAACGGCCGATCTGTACGGCGGATTGGTGGCGGCCCCGACCCAGAAAACATCTATGGCATTGCCTTCATCACGGATAACCCATTGTTCGTCAAAGGGGACTTCAACCTCCATTCCGTTGGTGGTGCGCCAGCCGAAGAGTTCAAGACCTTGCTACAGCGGGACACCTACAACAACTTCTACAGCCGGGGCAAAGATGCAGCCAATCTGAATACAGACTTTGCCCGTACTGGTCCAGATAGCTGGCGACCGGTGGAGTTGCTCGCCGACGCGGTAACGGTCTTGTCAAACAACTTCTGCGATGGCAGCATTCGCGACACCTTCATCAAGAACCAGCCCAGCTTGAACGCTTGGTATGGTTGCCCCGGTGCCAGTCCCCTGGGTTCTCCCTACACCTCGTTCTATGGGCAAGTTCGTCCAAAAAGCCAGTCCGATGTGGGGGCCATGACCGAGTGGTGGCACGAAAATCGGTTTGATCCCGATTCGCCCATCGCCGTGTCTTACACGGGGCAGCCCATTGAACGCAAAGACGATGACACTCAAGTCGACTTTGGCAAACCGTCCCTTTACACCGGGGATTATGAAACCTGGCTGTTGGGGCAAAAGTATGGCGGCAGCAACACGGGCGTGATTCCGGGAGCGATCGCAACGGAGATTAACGCCGTATTTGTCAGTGGCATTGTGCCCAGCCGGGATGACCAAAGCTATGGCGGGTTCCACAACTTCCTGCCGATGCTGGAAAACTGGGGAGGCAGTACATCGAGCCAGGCGCAGGCGATCGCTGGTGCGTTTTTGCAACTCAACTTCCGCACCTCCTCAACGGGGCCGTACGATCAAGATGCCTGGGAAGTCGATCAGAAAACCACGGGTGGCAACGACGATATTCCTTACTACCAAATTCCCAAGCGGCTTTGGGGGTATGACGTAGGGTTGCAATACGCCCCAGCCGGGCCGATCGCCAGCCGTTTCATCACCATCGGTGACACGCGCAGTGAGTTCTACAATGAGCCTGCCTCCAACGATCCCTACATCTGCGCGTTGCGAAAAAAGATCGATCCCAATGCTGACGGTTGCTAGTTGCCAACCCTACCTTCACTAGGAGCCAAGGCCATGTTGTCTACCGCTGTTTTGAACTACTGGTTGCGCCAAGGGCGCGATCGCCCGCCGTCAGATAACCCCTCAGAAGCGGGGTTGACGCTGCTGGAATGCATCGTGGCGATGGTGATGATGTCGATCGTCGCGGTGGCCATTACCCCACCCCTGTTTTTGGCCACTGCCTCCCGCGTCCAAAGCAACCGCGCCGAACAAGCCACCCAAATCGCCCAGGGGGAAATTGACAAAGTGCGCGTGCTTATTGAGCGCGGCGATGAGTATATGACCAATCCTGCAGGTTTCTTGCCCCAAGAGGGTAGTGAGGAAATTGCGAAAACGCCCGCTCCGAATCCAGTACCCGAGCTAAGCGCTTTGGAATCCACGCGGGAAAAATGTGACACAAAAGTCGCCTTTCTCCCCGCCAGTTCCCTGCGACCGGTGGATATTGACGGCGACTGCCAGCCCGACTTTGCGGTGCAAACCTTTCGGACACCAGCCTCTAGCAAAAACTCTGTCACAACGACAGCGGGTTTGGTGATTCCGATTTCATTTCGCCTGGGTGTCAGGGTTTGGGCCTACCAACCCCTCAAAACCAATACCAAGCCCCTCGCCACCAGCCCCGCCTCGTTGCAGTTGACGACTGGCACTGGCGAGCAAGGCATGAAGCCGCTGGCGGTGATGTATACGCAAATTACGCGATCGGACACCAAGGTTTCCTACGAAAAGCTTTGCCAGAGCATGGGGGGAACAGACGGTTGCACCATTGAAACGCCCCCGGAGCCGAACCCATGAACATGACGTGGTTGCAGACCCTGACTCGACAAGCGCGGCGCATGGGGCTTCGATCCAGGAATCTCCATCGCTCTCGATCGTCCGTTGGGCGATCACTAACCGCAACTCCTAGCCCGAGTGCTGGCTTTACGTTGATCGAGCTGCTGATTTCAGCCCTGATTGCTGGCTTGATTGTTTCCGGTCTCTTGGGAATTGTGGTGGAGTTGGTTTCCACCAACCGGCGAGAGTTGGCGCGATCGGAAACCATGCGCGATATGGGCATCGCAACGGAGTTTATGAGTAGTGAACTCCGCGAAGCCGTGTATGTTTACACTGGCAAATGTCTATGGGAAGGCGATAACAAAGCTGGCGATACTGCGTATTGTCCTGGGTTGTTTGGCAAAGGCTATCTAAAAGCTCCCGACAAAAGCCTACCTCTGGTGGCCTTCTGGAAACTGGATCCTGTGCCCGAAAATTGTACCGGTGACACTTGTAAAAAATACACACTGTCAGGTCGAACTTACACCCTAGTTGTCTATTTTCTAAGTCGCGAAAATGACAAGAAAATATGGGAAGGACGGGCCCGCATTACCCGGGCTGAACTCGCCCAGTTCAACGCGCGTGGTGAAGAAAATAAATCGAATTATGTCAACCCACGAGAAGACAACGTTACGCTGCAAACTTGGCCTGAAACCTTCGACGGCGAATCAAAGCTGGAAGGATCGATCACGTTCGGAAGTCAAGATGCACCGGTACTCGTCGATTATGTAGACGATACGAAGGATACGGCGGGCCAAGCAAGCGTTGATTGCCCTGTAGGCTACGATAAAACGCCCAGCAACCGGTCACTCACCGAAGCATCCAAAGGGGACTTTGAAGGGGTTCGGAGTGTTTATGGATGCGTTCGGGATGAGCTATTCAAAACGACTGCTCAACTAAGCATCACCAACCAGACCCTAAACCAAAAGGTGATTCTGACGGTGCGCGGCAATCCGGAAGGGCGCTATGGGCTGGATAAGCGCGGGTGCTCTCAAGAGGAGCTAGAGAAAACGGCAGGAACTGCAAATCAGCAGTCCACTTGCCGTCTGGCGGCGGTGAAAACAGAGGTGCTGAACCGAGGCACGATTAACAAAGAGCCGATGGCATTCCCGGAACTCCAGAAGTAGGCGGGCCGGGGGCGATCGGGTGCAAGGTCATTGGCCGATGGGATTGATGGGGTCAAAGCCTTGACTGGAGCGAGGTTGCGGCGACCGTCGATCCTTAAGAAATGAGGCGATCGTGAAAAATTTGAAAATATAACGATCGCATTGTCATTTTTTAAGTTATTTTAAGTAGAGAACGAGTCGTTGCTCGTCAGACCGTTTCAAGCTTCCCAATTTTGCCTAAACTGCCCCGCTTGCTCGGGGGGCGATCGTGCAGCAAAGTCCAGCAATCCATCATCCTGCATGAAGGATATTTGACCTTGCGGCAACGTAGACGACCGCTATCTACACACAATTCCCAGCCGTCCGTGAAATTTAGATCGTGCTGCGGGTTTTCGGGGCTAACTGCGAGATTGGGTTTTGGTTGTTCATCCGTTACGAATGGTACTCATGACCCTTTCCTTCCAAAGCCTTGGCCTCTCGGAAAACCGTGCTGCTCATCTAGAAACCCTCGGCTTTACTGAACCCACCCCGATCCAAGCACGCGCGATTCCCGCCTTGCTCGAAGGAAAAGATGTGGTTGGCCTGGCTCAAACCGGTACTGGCAAGACTGCAGCCTTTGGGTTGCCGATGCTAGAACGCATTGATGAAGCCAGCCGGACTGTCCAAACTTTGATTTTGGCTCCGACGCGCGAGCTAGCGCTCCAGGTTTCTCAGGCGATCGAAAAATTTATTCTCCCCGGCAGCCGCATCCGAACGGTGACGGTCTACGGTGGACAGTCGATCGAGCGCCAAATTAGCCAACTGCAACGGGGCGCGCAAATTGCGATCGGCACCCCCGGCCGTGTGATGGACTTGATGGATCGCGGCGCACTGCGACTCGACCAAGTTCGCTACTTTGTGCTGGATGAAGCGGATGAAATGCTCAACATGGGCTTCATCCAAGACATCGAAAAAATCTGTGGCTCCTTGCCGCCAGCCCGCCAAACGGCATTTTTCTCCGCAACCATGAGTCCGACAATCCGTCGGCTGGTGGCCAACTTCCTGAAAGATCCCGTGTTCGTGACGGTGGAGCAGCCCCAAGCAACGCCCACCCGCATTGAACAGGTGATCTACACCGTACCTCGGGGTTGCCATAAGGTGCGGGCCTTGCTCCCGATCTTGGAACTCGAAGATCCCGAGTCGGCAATGATTTTCGTTCGGACCAAGCAAGGTGCAGCGGAACTGACCGTGCAACTCCAAGCGGCTGGTTACAGCGCTGATGAGTATCACGGCAACCTGAACCAAGCCCAACGGGAACGCCTAATCACGCGCTTCCGCCGCGGCCAACTGAAGCTGATTGTGGCGACGGATATTGCGGCGCGCGGTCTGGATGTCGATCGCGTGACCCACGTCTTTAACTTTGACTTGCCCGATAACCTGGAGAACTATGTTCACCGGATTGGTCGGACGGGTCGGGCTGGTCGGACGGGTCGAGCAATCACCTTGTCCTATCATCTGGAACGCTACCGGATTCGCCAAATCGAGCGCCACACGCGCCAAACCATGCTGCCGGTGAATCTGCCGACGCGTGCTGAAATCGAGGCGCGCCGGATCGATCGCCTGAAGAATCGTGTCAAGGAAGCGCTGACGAGCGATCGGGTGGCTTCGTTCTTGCCGATCGTCTCCCAACTGGGTGAAGAATACGATCCGCGCGCTGTGGCTGCTGCTGCCCTGCAAATGTTCTACGACATGGAACGTCCCGCATGGCAGGTGGAAGGCGTGTTTGGTGACGATCAGTTCGAGGATCGTCCGGAACGGGTCGATCGCGGTGGCCGTGGTGGTGAGCGGGGCGATCGTGGTGGTCGTAGCTACGGTGGTGGTGGCTCCAAGCGCCGCAGCGGTGGTGGCAGTGTCGGCGGCGATCGCCGTGTCAACCCCAACCGTCCCCGTCCTGAAGCACCCATCAAGTCTGGCGATCGCGGTCGCTTTGCCCCCGTCGGCGAATAGATTGCATTAGCCCGCCTGGGTTTAAACACCCCTGTGGGCTAATCGGTTGCTGTCAATCAAATGCTAAAACCCCCTCTCTTTCGCATTGGAAGAGGGGGGGTTGATCTTTGTAGCTCATGGCTAATTGGCAGGCATAATGTCAGTTCGCGATCGTCTGAAATTCTGGTTCTGTCATTGTCGAATCGTGGGGGCAGGGACGGTTGAGCCGGGAAAATCAGCCATGCTAGCCTCAATCCCACGTTATTTTTTTATTGGATCACACGCCCTAGATCCGGTCATCAATTCCATCGCTCCAAACCCGTATTTGACTAGTTCAGGCTCAAGGAGGGTAAGAATTTCACCAAATCAGGGAAGAGAATAATGATGAACAAGACTAATAGTTGTAGGCAAATAAACGGAATGACACCGCGATAAATTTCTTCGGTTTTGACCGCTGCTGGAGCAACACCGCGTAAGTAAAATAATGCAAATCCAAACGGTGGCGTTAAAAACGACGTTTGTAGATTTGCCCCTAGAATAACTCCATACCAAACCATATTGAACCCTAATGCTTTGGCAACTGGTGCGAAAATGGGAACCACAATAAAAGCAATTTCAAAAAAGTCAATAAAGAAACCCAAAATAAACACCACCAGCATATTCAGGATTAGAAATCCTGTACTTTCTCCTGGTAAGTTCGACAAAATCTCAAACATAAACCGATCGCCATGTAGCCCTCGAAAAATAAGGCTAAAGGCGGTTGAACCGATCAGAATAAACAGCGCCATGCTGGAAATTCGGAGTGTGGCTTCGCAGGAATCGCGCAAGGCAACCCAATTAAATTTGCGATTAATCAGGGCTAGGGCGATCGCGCCTAGTGATCCCACCGCACCGGCTTCCGTAGGCGTAGCAACACCAAAAAAGATGCTACCTAACACCAACAAAATCAACAGCAATGGTGGCAGCAACGACTGTAAAACGCGTCGTCGCAATTCCCCGGGCGGCAGTTGACAGACTTCGGGCGGCAGGGCTGGGGCGGCTTCCGGTTTCAGGAGTGCCACAATCAGCACATGCAGCGCAAAAGCTCCCGCCATCATCAATCCGGGAATCACCGCCCCCAAAAACAAATCGCCCACGGACACCCCAAGTTGATCCCCCAAAACAACCAACACTACGCTGGGCGGAATAATTTGCCCCAGCGTCCCCGAAGCCGCAATCACGCCGGTGGCCAGTTCTCGGTTGTAGCCGTAGCGCAACATAATGGGCAGGGAAATTAGCCCCATGGCGACCACCGTTGCGGCCACAACACCGGTAGTCGCGGCGAGCATGGCCCCGACGAGGACGACCGCCAAGGCCAACCCACCCCGCAACCGCCCAAATAGAATGCCGACGGTTTCTAATAGCTGTTCCGCGATTCCTGACTTTTCGAGGACGGATCCCAGAAAAATAAAGTAGGGAATTGCTAATAGCGTGTAATTTTTCATGATGTCAAAAATGCGGCTGGGCAACGCAGCTAAAAAGCTTGGCTCAAACGCATCAACACCAATTCCAATTAAGGCAAATCCGATCGCAACTCCTCCCAGGGAAAATGCAACCGGATACCCTAAGGATAGAAATAGAAGTGCCCCCAAAAACATCAGCGGGCCAATCCAATCAAAACCCATGCTTTCCATTAGCGGTCTCGATCCTGAGGTTGTGTTTGCTCGGTAATGGTTGGGATTGAATGGGCGATCGGGAGATATGGCTCCTCAGTCACCATGCCGAAAATAATCGCTAGGTTCTTAATCACTTCCGAGATACCTTGCAAAATCAAGACTCCGAAGCTAATGATGATGAGACTTTTGATGGGATAACGGGGCAACCCGCCGGGATCGGGCGATAGTTCATGCACAATCCATGCATTGGCAGTCCATTGCCAAGATGCAATGATGATCAGTATTGAAAATGGGATTAAAAAGCATAATGTCCCCACAAGATTGGCGATCGCCCGAGTGCGGAATGACCAGTTTTTATAAAAAACATCGACACGGACATGGGCATCGCGTTGCAGCGTATAGGCAGCTCCCAATAAGAAGACGAGATCGAATAAATACCACTGCACTTCGATGCTGGTATTGGATGTTAGATTTTGCCCGATCGCCCGGCCTAAGTAGCGCCCGATGACATTCCAAGATCCAACGGCTAGCATTACCAAAATCAGCCAGTAAATTGCCTGGCCGAGTTTGTAGTTCCAGCGATCAATGGCTCGTGAAATGGTTAACCAGCCTGGTAATTGTTGCCTGATCCATTGCGCGATCGATGTCATGGCATGACCTGATGTTGGGTGATCCAAAAATGCGGTAGAGCAAGTTAATGGGATTCTCGATCGATCAAAAAATTCCAAAATTTATAGACTAAGGGTTCGATTGTTGCAGTTGAGTAATTGCATCTGCAAAAACCCACTCGTTGGTCTGATTCCAATCAATTACTTGTTTTTGAAAGGCTTGCCAAGGTTCATATACCGCCTTGAAATTAGCATCCGTTGCCGTAAAGTCTGCAAATAGTTCATCCGTTGTTGACTTGGCTTTTTGCATCACGGTGTCGGGATACTTGCGAAGCTGCGTTCCGCTAGCAATTAATTTTTGCAGACCTTGGGTATTCAGAAACTCATATTTAGCAAGCATGGCAAAGTTGGCTTCTTGGGCTGCCAATTGAATGAATGCTTGATATGCCTGGGGAAGTCGATTCCAGGCATCGAGATTTACAAAAAAATCGAGGGTGCTACCCGGCTCCCACCAGCCCGGATAGTAATAGAAATTGGCGGCTCGATTGAGACCCAACTTGGCATCATCATAGGGGCCAACCCATTCGGCTGCATCGATCGTGCCGCGATCGAGCGCCAAGAACACTTCGCTACCGGGCAATACCTGGACACTCACCCCCAAGCGCGCCATGACTTCGCCGCCCAGACCAGGGATGCGCATTTTCAACCCCTGGAGATCATTGAGGGTTTTGATTTCCCGTTTAAACCAGCCCCCCATTTGGGTTCCTGTGTTACCGGCGGGGAAATTGATAATATTAAAACCACGATAAATGGCTTGAATAGCTGTTAGCCCACCGCCCGCATAGAGCCAGGTATTTTGTTGTTGAGCCGTTAGCCCAAAGGGAACGGAAGTCCCAAAGGCTAGCCCCCGATGTTTGCCAATATAGTAGTAGCTGGAACTGTGGCCACATTCGACGGTTCCGAGCTGGACAGCATCCATGACTTCGAGTGCGCCAACAATTTCACCGGCCGTGTGGGGCGTGATGACAAATCGCCCGTCGCTGAGTTCTTTGACCCGATCGCAGATGCTTACAAGTCCGCCAAAAATCGTGTCGAGGGCCTTGGGCCAACTGGCGATCGCTCGCCACTGAATACGCGGTAAATCAGCGGCAATGGGTGGGCCACCGTTGGGTTTTGGGGATCTTGCACAGGCCGCAGCGGTGGCGGTGACGGATCCCAAGCCGATCGACTGAATTAAATGGCGACGTTTCATAGCAATCGGGGAATTAATACCTTAAAAAATGATGTTCATTACAGCTTCTATCACAGCTTCTGTCACAGCTTTTATCATGGCTTGCATCACGGTTTTGATCACGGTTTTGATCACGGATTGCAGCGCCATTCGATCTGTCCGTCAGGATTCAATATTGCTACCCGAGTTTGGGAGCGGAGGTCGTGCGCATAAATAGGCCAGTGGCCCCAATAGGGGCACAATCGCCACCCATTTCCAAACTGTTTGGTGGCTCCAATTCCGCCGTGCTAAATCATCGCCCATCAGCGTCGAAAAGAGCAGCGAAAGCATCACGAAATCCAGGCTCATCACATGGATAAATCGGCTGGATTGCCACTGCTGAATAAAGTTTGACCAGTCGCCCTGGCTCAATCCCCAACCGAGCAAACCGATCGCCCCGACACTCAGCCCGATCGCCAACCACCGCGAATCCCAGAAGCGAATGATGCGCGATCGATCGCCCGTGAACGTCGGGTTCGATCGACGCAGGGCCAAATAGGGCAGCAGGGCAAAGGCTCCCAAGCCCATCGAGCCGATCGCAAAGGGCCAGGCCCGCACCGGTTGCCCCCGCCCATCGGCAAACAAGACACAGCAATAGAGCAGCGGCCAAATGCCCATCAGGTTAAACAGCGCCACGATCAGCGGATTTTCATCGGCCACTTGCCCCGTGGACAGGCGCACGATCAGGTCAAAGGTGTCCGGGCGATCGGGCGGTGCGAGCAGGAAGGCATAGAGCGCAAAGCCCGCCCAAATCAGCCAAAACCAGGGCTGGGCTGGCTTGGCCGATTGTTCGCGTGCATTGTCAGTCGGAGCGGGGGAATTACTCGGAGCCGTCATGCGGGTTGCACCGTCGAAAATGAACCGTATCGGCTATTTTCCAGTACAACTTCCAAATTCGACAATCTAATTGACTAATCTTCTAAATTCTTGAGCACTGAACTGGCAATTGAAATATTCAGTGAAACCATTAACCCCAAATATTAGGGTGTGCCATCTAATGTACTGGATTGGGCTTGAAAGGGGGGATTTGCCTAGCCCAACTGTCACAGACAAGGGGCTTAAGCCCCTTGCTCTCAAGATTTTGCAATGGCAGAATTAGGGTTTTGAGAATTAGATGATGGACTCTAAACAAAACCATTAAACAAAGCCATTAAACAAAAACCAGGGGTTTATTTTCGAGTTGCTGAAAGGCGATCGCGTCAAATTGGTAAAGGCTGGCGGGGCGGCCGGCTCCTCGGGATACTTTGACACCGGTATCTAATAGGATTCCTAGCTTTAAAAGACGGCTGCGGAAGTTGGAATAGTCTGAAAAATTATCGCCTAGGACAATCGTATAAAGCTGATATAAATCGCTGAGGGTGAAGGATTCGGGCAACACGTCAAAGGCGATCGGGCTGTATTCCAACTTGTTGCGTAATCGTTGATAGCCGTATTGCAAAATTCGATCGTGATCGAAGGCTAATTCGGGGCGACGATCGAACGGATACCAGGCAATGCCGATCGCCCCATCCGCCGCAAAATCGGCGATCGACTCCACCTCCGCATAGCGCACCAGGGCAAAGTAGCTGACCGACAGATAGCGCACGCCAAAACTGTCGGCCGCCTCCCGGGGATCGCGCCCCGGCCCGCCAAAGGTGTAGAGCTGCTCCAGGTAGAGATGCCGCACGCGGATTTTTTCGGCCAACACGCGGTAGGCCGCCGCTTCCAGGGCTTCGCCTTGGCGCACGAGGGTTCCCGGCAGGCTCCAGCAGCCCGCAAACGGGTCGTGCTGGCGCATCACCAACAGCACCAGCAACCGCCGTTTGTCGATATCGACCGAAAAAATCACGTTATCGACCCCAACCTTGAAATCGGCCAGGGCATCGCCCGCGATCGCGCCGGGAGGCAGCTTGGAATGGAGCAGTTTGGAATTTAACCGACGTTCTGCCATAGGTAGAGTTGCTCGCCCCGAATGTACGCCTCGATCGCGGGGGGAATGCTGTTGCGATCGCCCGCTTCCCGGTAGGCGCTGGATGATCCGGCGGGGCCGCTGAGGTCGGCCACTTCCACCCTTGCGCCCAGGTCTGCCAGGTGGTCGATCGCCGCCGTGTCCAAGGGATAGCCCGGCCGCGGAATCACCAACAACTGCGCTCGCTCCATAATCTCCGCCGATCGATACCAGCGCGGCAATTGCGTCACCAAGTCAGACCCAATCACTAGGCTCAAGGCCGCGTCGGGCCAGCGTTCCTGTGCTCGCTCCAAAACGACCACCGTGCGGGGATGGCTCAAATCGGGACAGACCTGCACGTGGGTCGAGCGCGGTTCGATCGACTCCACCAACACCCGCAACATGGCGGTGCGGCAGTCCAACGGCGCACGGTGACTTTTGAAGGGGTTGTCCGCCGCCCAGACGGCGACCCGATCGAACCGCTGGGCCAACCAAGCAACGATCGCCTGATGGCCATAGGTCGGAGGATCGGCACTGGTTCCAAACAACGCGATCGACATCATGGGTTTTGGATTAGAGAACGCGATATTGAATTCGGGTAATTCGGGTAATTCGGGTTATTCAGACAAGTTTTGGCTAATTTGGGCCACTTGAGCCTGAATTCACGATCGCCAATATTACGATCGCTCCTGGGATCAAACGGAGGCGATCGCCTGGTGCACACGATTCGTGAGCGATTGTAGCGCGGGCGACAATTCTGGCAAGACGTTTGCCGGGTGATCGATCGATCGCACGGCTTCCGGCAAGGCCTGAACCTGCGATCGGGTGCGTTGGGCGATCGTGCTCAGAGACTCCGACGGCGCAACCCGCTGCCCACCGATCACCACCGGTTGTAGCAATCCCGCCCCATCGTCTTCCGCCGCCAGCACCAATCGATCGCCCGTCCAGCCACCTGCCGCATCCCACCGCCGCAGCACCTGTTTGCACCCCGGATAGGTCGCCTTGCCGCTGGAGCCTTTGGCCACCGGCGTGCCATCCAAGTCCACCAACTTATAAACCCCATTCACCGGTTGCCCCGTCACCAGTTTTGTGCCGATCCCATAGCCATCGATGCAGGCTCCGGCGGCCCGCAATCGCTGAATTTCCGCCTCATCCAAATCACCACTGACCATAATTTGGGTTCCCGGCAGTTTTTCGCGCGCGAACTGCGACAGACTCACCAAATCGCCAGAATCTAGCCGAATTGCCGGAACCGATAAGCCCTCGGTGGCCACCCGATCGGCCAACTGCGCGATCGCCCGCACCGGGTCAAAGGTGTCCACCAGCAGCGCCGCCTGCGGAAACACCGCCTGAAACGCATCAAACGCCGCCATTTCCGATCCCGTCGTCGCCCCCAGCGCCATCACCAGCGCGTGGGCCATCGTGCCCGAGGGTTGTCGCCCCAGTTGCAACGCCGCCGCCACATTCGAGGTGGCATCCAACCCCGCCGCCAGGGCCGCCCGCGCCGCCCACAGGGCCGCCTGGGGACCGAAGGCCCGCCGCGTGCCAAACTCCAACAACTGCGCCCGATCGCCCGCCACATCGCGCAACCGAGCCGATCGGGTCGCCACCAGGGTCTGATAATTCAGCGCGTTTAATAGATAGGTCTCCACCCACTGGGCCTGCCACAGGGGCGCTTCAATCCGCAGCAGCGGCTCATGGGCAAACACCACCGTCCCTTCCGGCACGGCCCACACATCGCCCGTAAACCGCGCCGACTCCAGCAAATCCCAGAATCGATCGGGCACGTGCGCAAACAGGCCCGTGGACTGCAACTGCGCCACCTGGCTTGCCTTGAGCTGCAAGCGTTCTAAATATTGCAACGCCTGCTCCAAACCCATCGCCACCAAATAGCCAAAGCCCTCCGGCAGCCGCCGCACAAAGAGTTCAAAACTCGCGGGCCGTTGCTCCACACCCTGATCGCAATAGCAGGCGATCATCGTCAACTGATACAGATCCGTCAGCAATGCGCTGTCATCGACCACCGCATCCAGCGCCGCCGGAGCCACCATGCTCAACTCGGGACTTGTCAGGGTCAACATAACTTTGGGAGCGATCGGGCGATCGCTAAGCAGGATGCCACTTCATTTATAGTAACTTTTACCAAAAATAGCAACTCCCGATCGCCCCTGCCTCGCCCGGTTAACCACACCTTGCCCTAGGGCGTGTTATCAAAGGGTCTAAGCAACCGCTGGTCTGGGCAACCGCAAACTTGATCGATGTTCTAAATTCCCAACCGCCAGCACAAGGCGTTGAGAGTCTGCCAGCCCAGCCATGGTGGAACTAGGGTTTTGGTGAACCCACTGACGTACTCTCAATCCCTTGTGCTCACGATCCAGAACCATGCTGCACAAATTACACAAACTATGAGTAATCAGGCTGTTTTGTCCATTGTGACGGCCACAACTGGCAAGTTTACTAATTCCTGGCTCGATCGCTTGCTGGCCGTGGTGGGGGATGTTGAGTTTGTGTTGGTTTATCCCCCAGGAGTTACGCCACCATCGATCGATGACCAGCGGGTCAAGATTGTAATCAGTCCCTTCAAAGGAGAGGTGATGCAACGTCTGACGGGTCTCTTCAATGCCACCGGAACCTATATGGTTGCGTTAGACGACGATGACTTTATTGATCCTAAAATTTGCACAATAACTCAACAGTTTTTTGAGCTATTTCCTGAAAGCTGGGTCTTACGGCTCTCTATGAATCGCATTTTCTACCAAGATCTTGAATTGATTGATGCGGACTGGGTTGATGTTCCCCCGCTGGCAACGATTCCTTGTGTTCACGATCGCGATCAAACTGCTTCTGCGGTTACTGGTCACTATTTGCGACCATTGCCGATCGCGCCCCTCAGAAATCGCTTTAACTGGCTATTGATGATTCATCCTTTTATCAATCGACGCGATCACCATGGATTACATCTTGAAAATTTCAATAACAAAATCTGGAAAACAAGCCTAGTTCAACAAGCCTTGCCAGAATTTTCAAAAGCCATGAAACTCTGGGGAAATATCACATGGGTGCCATTTTGGAGTCTGGATAGAACCTTGGGTTTATTTATCCAAGCAGTTTACTTTGATTCAGCAGTGAGGACAATTGGCTATCGATTGGAAGGGCCAGAACAAGTACGCTACATCTTGAATGGCACTAGTCCTGAAAAGAAAAATAGTCATCTTTCCCGTCGATTTTATTTCTCGGCAGATTTATTATTGGCAAAGCGATTTCCAAGATATGGCTACTTTTGGAATTTGTTTTTTGATGGATTCTATACCACCCTTAAGCAATATATGAAAATGGTTTGGCATGATGTATTTGATCGCCCTTCTTAGCGCTAAACCGGTGCTGATTTTGTCGAGGTAGCTGGATGAATTTTGAATTTTGCTAGTCTAAACACGATGTTCCTGGGATGACGACTCGGGTGCTCAATTTCGGGGTATGCGATCGATTGTGGCGATCGTCTCTCCGGCCATGGGGGCGATGCTAAAGGGCTATGGGCTTTATTTTTTGTAAAATTCACCAAAATATTGATGATGATCGGTGGTCAACTGATCGGTTGGCGATCGGGGCGATCGGTTGGCGATCGATCATTCAGATCAATCCGGGCGATCAAGCATTTGGATCGATCTAGCCGATGACTGGGCGATCGGTGTTGGGGCCAAGGTAGGGAAATTGCCCTTGAAATGGGGCGGTCAGCCCTTGCTACAACGAAAGGGTACGACTCAACGACTCAATGGATACCGACAGTTTCTATGTTGCTAACCACCACTTCGACCCTCGATGGCAAACGCATCACGACTTACTATGGCGTGGTGAGTGGCGAGGCTATTTTGGGGGCTAATATTTTCAAGGACTTTTTTGCGGGTATTCGAGATGTAATTGGTGGGCGATCGGGTTCCTACGAAAAGGAATTGCGCAAGGCGAAAGAGATTGCCATGGGCGAAATGAAAACCGCCGCGGCCGACCTGGGAGCCAATGCGATTATTGGCATTGATATTGACTACGAAACGATTAGCCTGGCCAATGGTGGTGGGATGTTGATGGTGGCGGTCAGCGGCACGGCGGTGCGGGTTGAGTAGCGGGGCCCGCGTGGGTGTTTCGGAGGGCTACTGAGCGACTTCGGCTCCCGACGTAACGGACTGGACGATCGACCGGCCGGGGCGATCGAGCCAGTTCGTTGGCGGTTCAACGTACACTTCACAGGAATTATTATCCGTTTCATCGAGGCGAATTTTAATCAGATTTACGCCTAGTTTTTGCACCGGTTCTAAGAGCTGATCGCGAATATAAATTGCAATGTTTTCGGCGGTGGGGACGATCGCTTGGAAATAAGCAATATCTTGGTTCAAAAATGTGTGATCAAGCGGATCAATGATGGTCGTTTCAATTAACTGGGCTAACTGGTTGAGTTCCACGACCATGCCGGTTTTTGGGTCGATTTTGCCGCGCACTGTCACCCACAATTGGTAGTTGTGACCGTGGCCGCTGGGGCGGGAGCATTTGCCATAAATTTCGCTATTTTGCTCCAGGGTAAGGGTTGGTAATGACAACCGATGGGCCGCGCTGAAGTGCGTCTGAATGGTTAGATCCGCTTCCATAGCTTGCCCCCGATATTCCACACAAAGACTTGAATTTGGCGAGAGTTGCAGTTGCCGCAGTTGTAGGGACTGACCGGCCCAGTGGGTGGCCAAGCGCTGCCACAGCACCCGCGCGATCGCCTCGCTGGTGGGCAGGATTTCCGCAAACTCGGGCCAAACCTGGTTTAGGTACGCACCGTGGAGTGGTTGGAGTACCTCGCGCTGGAGGGCGCGTTTGATGGTGGTGGACAGGTTGGCCACCATCCCGTAGCGATCGACCGCACCTTGCACTTGCACCCACAGGGTAAAGGTACTACCCGGCGATCTCGCCGCGATCCCAAACCGCCGCAGGTTTTCCGCCTCCGTCAGTTCGGGCAACCAATAGCGGTAGCTGGCGGCGAACGTGACTCGGCGGCTGATGGTGCAAATTTCGCTCATGGATTGGTGGGTGGGCGATCGGGCAGGCGCAGGGGCGGCAGGGGCGATCGGGATCGATCGACCGGCGGATAGGGGCCGCGCGATCCCGGCCGGCGAGCCAGGGGCCGAGAGGTCTGGACAGGAGCCGCCCCGGATCGTGCAGCATAGCTGGATCGGGGCGATCGCGCCGCCTCAATCACCCGCGAATAATACTTCAGCCAATAAATCGCCGCCGCCGTTCCCAGAAACGTCAGCCCCAGCGCCGCCAAGCCAGCCTCTGCCTCCACGCCCCCAATCACCACCTGCACTGCCCCCATGGTCAGCACAAAACTCGCGATCGGATCGCGCCGATAAGGCATTTTGAGCAGCCGCGACCACAACCAATTCATACCTAGCGAGGTCATTGTGCCTCGTTCATACATGCGTGCTACGGGTTTGCCCCTATGGCTGCCGCACCGGCCCAGAGCGGTCGATCGCACCGATCCAACAGCCGGCCCTAGCGGTCAAACCTGGCCAAAGAGCCGCATTCCATCTAATCCCATTTTCTACCAAAAACTGAGCCAGGTTCTGGGATTGCTCACCGCTGGCCCACAACCTGGCTATTGCCGCCGGATTGCGGTTCGGCAATCAGGGCTGGTCACAATCTCAACACGTCGGATCACCCTTCAGGGGATGAGGATCGATCGCGGATGGATCTATGGATCTATGGATCTATGGATCTGAGAATTGATTGAGAATCGATTACAGAAGACCCAACCAAGCCAACAAACCTTGCCCAGTCGCGGCTTCGATCGCCAAAGCGAGCAAGAATCCCACCATGGCTGCGCGGCCGTTCAGGCGCTCTGCGTAGTCATTGAAGCCAAATTTCGGTTCATCAAGCTTGGGGGTGGTGGTCGGTTGAGGCTGAGCCATGGTTGCTGTCCTTCAATAATTGCGAATTGATTTTTACATTTTGTAACAGTCTATCGCACGGAGCGGAGGATTGCGTGTGCTCGATCGGGCATCCAGGGGCGGCAAACCCATCAATAGATTAGATTGCCAGATTGCCATTACGGCAGATCGCCATTACGGCAGTTACGGCAGGATCGATACCCGATCGCGCCCCCGGTGTTTGGCATCATAGAGCGCCTTATCCGCCCGGTTCAGGGCCGCTTCGATCGATGAGTCCGTCAATCGACAAGTCGTGCCACCAATGCTGACCGTCAGGCGCAATGACCCCGCCCCCGGCATCCGTGTGATCAGTGGATCCGAAATCACCTGCCGAATCCGTTCGGCCACCACCAGGGCCGCCGCCAAGTCCGTTTCCGGCAGCAGCGTCACAAACTCCTCACCGCCATAGCGCCCCAGGCAATCCTGGGTGCGTAACACACTGCTCGCAGCCTGCGCCGCCGCCGCCAATGCGAGGTCGCCCATCGCATGGCCGTAGGTATCATTCACCGTCTTGAAATGGTCAAGATCCAACATCAAGATTGATAGGTGATGCTGATGCCGAAAGCTGCGCTGAAATTCTTTTTTGGCAATGGCCATCCAATGGCGACGATTAGCTAATCCGGTTAAGGGATCGGTCGTTGCCAATCGGCCGAGTTCGGTATAGGCACTTTGCAATTGGGCGTGGGTACTTTGGAGGGCACTCAGGGCTTGTTTTAGGCGATCGCGAGCCTGTTTTAGTTCTAAATGAACCCGCACCCTGGCCAACAATTCTGCCGATCGAAATGGTTTTGTAATATAGTCCACCGCACCGAGGTTAAAGGCCTCTAGCATGTGGGCTTCTTCGCTACTTGCTGTCACAAATAAGACTGGAATATCTCGAAGATCGGGGTCAGATTTGAGGCGTTCACACACTTGCAAGCCACTCATTCCTGGCATCATCAAATCCAACAAAATCAAGTCAGGATGGGCTGTACAAACCCGAGATAGGGCTTCAATACCCGTCATTGCAAAGGTTGTTTCATACCCTGCCTGATCCAGCATTTCCACGGACAGGCGGACATTTTGGCTGACATCATCAACCACTAGCACCAAGAATGATCCTGGATCGTAGGGATTGGATCGAGGGTCAAGGGTATCGGAAGCCAGTAGCCGGCCGGATTCAAGATCTGAAGCGACCACTTTAGAAATGCTCATTTAGAAGTGAGGGAGAGACAGATCAATCATGGCCTGTGTCGTGATTCGGCAAAGGCTATGAACGATTTTCAATGGGTTCTGAAGTAGATGCTCAGAAGGGATGGTCAACAAGGCAATTGAAGCGGTGATGCGCAAGCAATAACCGAGGATTCTTCTATATCCAATCTGCTCATCTAGCCATGGACGACCTTAATCATATTTTAGTCTGTTGATCCCCGTTGTCGGGCCAAAAAAAATTGGGGAGGCGTTTTCCCCAATTTGAACCGGCTTCAGAGACTCGATGATTGAGAACTTTCTATTCAACGCAAATTAATGCAAATTAATGCAAAAACTCAACGCAAAAATTCACAAAATGTTAATTTCATGGCAACCAATCCTGCAATGAATCGTCCCAATTCTGTCAACCTAGCCATGCAATCGACCAGTGGTTTGCAAGTCGGCGATCGTGCGGTTTCCAGTGCAAAACATCGCTGTTTCGAGTTCGGCGATCAGCACGTCGCATAGGAAATCGAGGGCCGCTTCTGATTCGTTGGCGGCGTGTAAAAACGGCAGGGCGAGGCCCGCCAGGTTGGCACCAAGGGCGATCGCCTTGGCCGCGTCGAGGCCGTTGCGCAAGCCGCCGGATGCGATCAGGGGAACCGTGGGGGCAATTTGGCGAATGGCGGCGAGGCAGTCTGCCGTTGGTAAGCCCCAGTCACCGAAGGTTTCACCCAATCGCCGTTGCTTGGGATCGAGGGCGCGCACGCTTTCGACTTTGGCCCAGGACGTGCCGCCGGCCCCGGCCACATCGATCGCTTTGACTCCCGCCGCCAGCAGTTTTTGAGCCATGGCGCTAGAAATTCCGTTGCCCACTTCTTTGGCAATCACCGGCACGGGCAGGGCAGCACAGAGGGCGGCAATGCGATCGAGCAGTCCGGCAAAATTCCGGTCGCCCTTGGTTTGCACGGCTTCTTGGAGAGGATTCAGATGCAAAATCAGGGCATCGGCTTCGAGCCAATCGACCAATTCTTGGCAATGCTCCAGGCCGTAGCGGTAATTGAGCTGCACCGCGCCTAGGTTTGCGAACAATAAAATATCCGGTGCGACCGATCGCACGGCAAAGGTGCGCCGCACATCGGGGCGCTCAACGGCGACACGCTGGGAGCCAACCCCCATGGCAAACCCCCATTTCTGAGCCGCTGCGGCCAAGCGCAGGTTGATCTGCTGGGCTTGGTCAGTGCCGCCCGTCATGGAGGAAATCAGAAAGGGCGCGCCCAGGGACTTGTGCAAAAACGGCACGCGGGGATCGATCGCCGATCGATCCAGCTCCGGCAAGCAGCAGTGTTCAAACCGATAGCGATCGAAGCCGCTGCTGACCTGGCGAAACTGCACATCATCTTGCAAGCAGGCCCGCAGGTGGTCGGCTTTCCGATTTTGGGTGGCTTGGCCGATCGCCTCCGGTGAGTCCACAACGTCGGACGGGACGGTGTGCGTGGGGAAATTGGTGGACTGCATGGCATTAAAGACAAAAACCGTGGCCCAGTTTCGCGTGTGCCGATCGCCCTCGACAACACCCGCCAACTTTCGCAACATTCGGTGAAAGCTAGCGGGGCGATCGCATTCTCAAGGCAAGACAATCAACAACAATCAAGCGCAGTTTGTCTATTCCTCCTCTTCCTCTTCCTCTTCCTCTTCTTCTTCTTCCTCTTCCTCTTCTTCTTCTTCCTCTTCTTCTTCTTCCTCTTCTTCTTCTTCTTCTTCTTCCTCTTCTTCCTCTTCTTCTTCTTCTTCTTCTTCTTCTTCTTCTTCTTCTTCTTCTTCTTCTTCTTCTTCTTCTTCTTCTTCTTCCTCCTCTTCTTCGTATTCCTCCTCTTCCTCTTCCTCTTCCTCTTCCTCTTCCTCTTCCTCTTCGTATTCCTCCTCCTCCTCTTCGTATTCCACTGTTACATCATCTTCCTCAGTCTCATCCTCTTCCTCGTAGTCATAATCATCCCCTTCCTCGTCTTCATCATTGGGCAATTCCTCATCATCTTCGCTATAAATTCCTGCCGTGAAATCTAGATCTGTTACTTGTTCGATTGCCCAGCAATCAAAACAAAGATCCGGATTCGTCATATAGTCATAGGGAATGTAGCAATAGCCCTGATCGCCCCAATCTTGACCCCAAGAATTGCGAACAATAAACACCTCATTGTGATCGGAATAGCCAACGCACAACATGGCATGAGCCCCATGGGTTTCTCGAATGCGCTCGCTCTGATTTGGCAGTGGTACACGACCCATTTTGCTTGCTCGATTAAACGAGTCATACAAAATCAGTCCAAATGCAAAGGGATAGCCTTCTGCCAAGCAGTTTTTCATGGCATTTAGCTCGATGGGCACTTCACGTGCATCATCAACCAGAAAGTTTTTTGCCTCTTCATAGGCTTCTTCCGAAGGCTCAGAATCAAACTGTTCTGGGATATAGGGCCATGTGTTTTCTGTGCAAGCTCCCATCTCTTGGAGCACTTGAATGCTGCCACTAATTGAGCTGCCCCCATCACCCTTAGTCCCCTCAGCTCGGCGAGTATTGTAGTAAATGAAGAGACGACTAATATCACCAGCTTCACCCATGTGGCGCATTGCCAAATACTCATAGGCTCCAGCAATTGCATTGGCGGTACAACTGCCAACCGTTGATTGATCTTCTACGGGAGTTAAATGCTGTCGAAGATCGACTCGACGAGGCAAATTCGCTGTTTCGATTTTGGACTGAAATAGGCTAAAGTGGGGCGGCTTCCGAGTGGATTTTACGCAAGCACCAATCCGAACTTTTTTGCCGCTGCGACGGTTGACCAAGTAGCCAATTTTTTTCATAGGAGTATGCGTCCTGTTTGAGGAGTGGTGGGATGTTTGTGTCAATGAAAGTTTTTGAGTGGTCTACCAATCTAGACTGTGTAAAACGATCTAGACCCTAGGCAGTCTCGGGTTGCAACGGTAGCTCCTAGAAAATAATAGATTCTTTCTCGGAAAATATCTACATCATTCATTGCGTTCTGCTCAGTCATCCGTTAGAAATATTTCAAGCGATATTTACAGCTCGATCGCAGCAGCTTCGGGATCGGTATGGGGTGATTGGTTAAAATAATAGATCTCCAAAAGTTCCTAAGCATCAAATATATAACTTGAAGATATTTTAAGTCTGAATAGTTTTCCGGTTGGATGACTGATTGAAAAAAGGTCTGGAGTGTGACACACCAGGACGAGAGTTGATAGCGTTTTAGGAGGCGATTGTGCAGCGCTTGTGATTGCTAGAACGATCGGGACGTGGTAGCCATGACGGGTCGATCGCGCACCAAGATGATCCCCAGATCGGGACTCATCATGCTCGATCGGGCGGTCTTCAGCGCAAGATTCAGCACAATATTTGGTACAACATTCGGTGCAATATCCGGCGCAATATTCGGTTCAGTTTTGCTGCGACATGAGTGAAATATGAATGCCGCATGAATGCCGCATTAGTGCTGGATTGATGCTGGATTGATGCAGTATGGGTTGAATTATTTTTGTTACAATAACCAATATTCCTGAAAAACGTTGACGGTATATTCACGTATTCACAAAGTTCATTGGCTTTTTATTCGCTGTTTATTTGTCAGAAGACTGCGAGCAAATCTCATCAACTTGCTTGCCAATTTGTCCCCGATCGATCATACCGTTGAGGTTGACCATGATTCCTGAACAGCTAGTTCTCAAAAACTTTCTCAGCTATCGCGACGTTTCGCTGAGTTTTTGGGGATTGCAAACCGCCTGTATTTGTGGTGCTAATGGGGCGGGCAAGTCTTCGCTGTTGGAGGCCATGGCTTGGTCGATTTGGGGCAAAAGCCGCGCATCGAGCGAGGATGATGTCATTTTTTCGGGAGAAACAGAAGCCACCGTTGATTTTATATTTCGCTTTGGTCGAGATGTTTATCGGGTGATTCGTAGCCGTCGCCTGGGTCAATCAACGGCGTTGGAATTTCAGATGGCGACCGATGAGGGCGATCGGGATCACTGGAATTTTCGGAGTTTGACGGAGCGAGGAGTCAAGGCGACTCAAAGTACAATTCTGCAACGCTTGAGACTGGATTATGAAACATTCATTAATTCTGCCTATTTGCGTCAGGGACGAGCCGATGAATTTATGATTAAAACCCCGGCGGAACGCAAGCAAATCCTGGCGGATTTATTGAAATTATCCCAATATGATGAATTGGCAGAACAGGCCAAGGAACAATCGAAAGCCCTGAAAACCGAGACGAAGTATTTAGATGACTTAATTGAAAACCATGAGGTCAAATTAGCTGAGCGTAATGACATTGAACAAGCGTTGACCCAAGTCGATCGCACCCTGGCCGATTTGCGTAATGATCAACAGACCATTGAAACTGATCTCGATCGCTTTCGATTGGCTGCTACGGATCGCCAAACTCAGCTTCAACAATTGACCTGGATTCAACAACAGCAAGTTGGCGTTCAGCGGGAGTTGGCTCGGCTCGCCCAGGAAGCCAATCGTCTAGTTCAGAAACAGCATGAGATCGATCGGGTGCTGGCGGATCAAGGCGCGATTGAAGCAGGGATTCAACAGCTTCAGCAACTACAACAGGAAGAAGACAGTTTGGGCAAAAAAGCCCAGCAGTATCATCAATTGTCAATTCAAAAAAACCAGGCTCAACAAAAGCTTGATCAAGAAATTAATCGAATTAAAAGTGAACAAAAAACGCTCAATAATCGATTGGAGGATCTAACGCAACAAGAGAAGGAACAGCAGGCTATTTTAAGCCAACGATCGGACATTGAAACTGGCCTAGTTCAACTCCAAGGAGCTAAGCGGCATCTCGAAACAATCGAACAGCTACAAACCCAGGCTGCTCCCTTGGTTCAACGTCAGCAGACCCTGATTCAAGAGTGCGATCGATTGCGATCGCGCCTCGGTGCCCGCCTCGATGAAGTCCAGAATTTGCGACAGCGCACCGAAGCAAACCTGGCGCGCCAACCCCAACTAGAACAACAATGGCAGCAGCTTGATGCACAAATTCAATATTTACAAAATCGCCAGGTTTATCAAGGGCGAGTTCAAGAAAAAGGAACTGAGCGCAAAAGCTTTATTGATCGATTAACAGGCATGAAAGTCGATCTTGAAAATCGACTGGATCAACTTCTTGAAAAGGCGAAACTCTTAACGAGTCATGAAGATCATCACTCGGAAGCCTTGAATGCTGAGGTGGCAGAATTTGGGAGTTGCCCCTTGTGCGATCGCCCCCTTGATCAACACCACTTAGACCTTGTGAGGGTCAAACAACAAACCGAAGAGCGCGAAATTCGGGATCAACTTTGGGTTCTGCAAGAGCAATTAGCACTAACGGAACGCGAAATTCAAATTCTACGGCAAGAATATCGCGATCTTAAACAGGAATTAAACGCCTTAAACGGTCTGATTGAAGAGCGAGGAAAACTTCAGGAACAACTTCAGACCCTTCAAAACGATCGCCGTTTGCTCCAGGACAGTCAACAGACGATCGCTCAACTAGAACAAACCTTGGCGTGGCTCGATCGTGCGGATCTTTCCCCCGAGGAACTCCCCGATTTTGCCCGATCGCTCCCTGACCTGTTGCAGGAATTAGCTGACCTAGAGGATCAACTAGCCACCTTGCAATTTGACGATCGCAACTTAGCCCTAGCACGCACAGAAGTCGAACGATGGCGATGGGTTGAAATCAAGCAACATGAACTCAATCAAGCCCAGCAAAAATATGATCAATTGCAGCAACGTCGCCCTACCTTCATGGCAGAACGCGATCGCTTGCAGCGGGTTTTGGAGCAATTAACCGATCGCACGAATTCCCAGTCCCTCGCTTCCCAAGTTCAAATCCTCGATCAACAAATTGCAGACCTTAATTATCAACATGACTATCATGAATCCCTACGAACTCAATTGCGATCGGCACAGGGATGGTTGACACGCGCTGAAACCCTGCGCCAATGCCAACAGGATGCTCCCCAATTGGCCGATCGACAACAGCAATTGGCCCAAGCCCAGACAACCCAAATCACCATCCAAACCCAATTGACAGAACAGCTCAATGAACTACAACAACAATTAGCAATCACACCCGATCCCGCGCCCCAGATTCAACAGTGTGAGACACGGCTGAATGATGTGCGTCAACGGATTGAAGCGACCGTTGCTCATCAAGCAAAACTGGGACAGCAACAGGAATTTCTGAATCAGTTGGCGGAACAACTGAGCCAAAATCGTCTCCAGCGATCGCAAAAACAGCATCAGCAGCGAGTTTATGATGAGCTAGCCAAAGCCTTTGGTAAAAATGGCATTCAAGCCCTGGCGATTGAGACCCTGTTGCCCCAGCTAGAAGCCGAAGCCAATCGCATTTTGTCCCAACTTAGTGCTAATCAGCTTCATATTAACTTTGTCACCCAACGCCTCAAGAAAACAGCAACCAAACGCCAAAAAGCAACGGATCTAGCAAGCGTCACCATCGAAACCCTCGATATTCAAATTGCTGATGCTCAAGGCACAAGACCCTATGAAACCTATTCCGGTGGCGAGTCATTTCGGATTAATTTTGCGATTCGTTTAGCCCTATCTCGTTTGTTGGCTCAGCGGTCGGGAACAGCCCTCCAACTCCTGATTATTGATGAAGGGTTCGGTACTCAAGATGAGGCTGGACGCGATCGCCTGGTTGCCGCCATCAATGCGATCGCCCCTGACTTTGGCTGCATTCTCACCGTCACCCATATTCCCCAACTCAAAGAAGCCTTTGCGGCGCGGATTGAAGTGTACAAAACCGGCGAAGGCTCTAAGTTATCTGTCGTCCTTTAGGTAATTCATTTCCCCGCCAATTCATTTCCCCGCCAATTTATTTCCCTGCCAGACCCGATCCCCGATCGCGATTAACCCCGATCGCAATCCAACCCAAATCCCCGCAGCTTGCGCAATCAGCCGCGAGACCATGCCAGTCCCCTATGGCAGTCCCGTGTAAAGGTTTTGTGAAAATCATCCCAACGGGGCTTGGGAGTGACGAAACTTGCCCCTAAAATGGGGAAGCGAGGTCGTGAGCGCCAACGCCCACCGGCCCCTCCCTTCAATCCTTGCCGATTGCTCACGGCAACATTCCTGAAATCCTGAAATAAGGTTGGCATCTGATGCTGAAGCTGAACCTGATGCTAGAAACCCTAATGCGAAACATCGTGCCCGTTCGATCGCCCGTTCGATCGTTCAGCACCGCCTTAGCAACCCTAGTGGCCGCAAGCACGATCGCCCTCCCGAGCCAAGCGGCCAGCCTTTGCATTGGTAATCGTCAGCAGTCCGTGTGCCTGGAACAAGGGGCGCAGAACATCGCCGTGGCGGGGGCTTGGGATGAGTCGCTGCTGGCCACCGGCATCGATCCTGGCCAGGTGGCCGAGGTCGATCGGCTCTACCAATCGATCCTGGGGCGGCCCGCCGACATGGCGGGCCTGCGAACCTACGTCCGCGCCCTCGAACAGGGGTGGTCAATCCGCAAAGTCCGCTGGGCGATCGCCAACAGCGCCGAAGCCCAAGTGGCGATCCACCGCATCTATCGCGAAGTGCTCGATCGGGAAGCCGACAACGAAGGCCTCAGCACCTATCGCGATCGGCTCGAACGGGGCTGGGAACTCAACCGCGTTCGCAATGATATTGATGCCAGCTACGAGGCCCAAACCCGTCGCCGCAGTTTCACCAGCTAGGCGATCGCCCTGGGCTGCGATCGAGCCGCTTCAACAACACGTCAACGCATCATCAACACATTAACCCGCCAACACTCGCGCTCCGTCGTCCATCGGCTGGAATTGCGCGAGTGTTGCAGTTTTTCCTGGAATCCGCGTGATTGGCATAAAATCGAAAAGCCGCCGCTTGGGCTGCTCAAATGACCAGCACGTAAGAATTTGGGCCGCTTGAGTCTGCCCTTCTCTATCCGGTTTGTCCTATGTCTTTGTCGAATTCCTTTGCGTTAAACCGTCGTCGCTTTTTGCAGTACGGCGCGATCGCCCTCGGGTCTGGCCTCGCCACCGCCTGTGGCAGCAACTCCAGCACCACCTCCAGCACCACCCCCAGCAGCAGTGCCTCCCCCAGCGCGGCCCAGGGCCTCGATCGCGTCACCCTCGCCACCGACTGGGTGGCCCAAGCGGAGCATGGCGGCTTTTACCAAGCGATCGCCACCGGCATCTATCAGGAATATGGCCTCGATGTCAAAATTCGGATGGGCGGGCCCCAAGCCGCCACCGGCACTCAATTGCTCTTTGGCAAAGTGGTGGATTTCGCCATGAGCAACAGCACGATCGCCCTCAACGCCGTGGCCGAAGGTGTGCCGAAAGTCACCGTCGCCGCCATGTTCCAAAAAGATCCGCGCTGCATCGTCGCCCACCCTGGTGTCAAAGATCTCGCAGAACTCAAGGGCAAACCCCTGTTCGTCACTCCCCAAGCCGTTTCCGACTTTTGGGGACTGCTCGCCAAAAAATACGGATTTACCGATAGTCAGCGCCGGGTTTATAACTTCAACCCCGCTCCATTCTTAGCCGACAAAACCTCAGCCCAACAGGGATTTGTCACCTCAGAACCCTACACCATTGAAAAGGAAGGTGGCATCAAACCCGCTGTCTTTTTGCTGGCCGATGTGGGCTACAAACCCTACGCCACCACGATCGACACCACGGCCCAAATGATTGCCGACAAACCCGATGTCGTAAAGCGTTTTATCCAAGCTTCCTCCAAGGGATGGTATAGCTATCTAGCCAATCCTGAGCCGGGTAATGCGCTAATTAAAAAAGACTATCCCGAGATGAGCGACGATCGCCTTGCTTACGGCATCAGCAAGCTCAAGGAATACGGCATTGTGTTATCGGGTGATGCCATGCAAAATGGCATTGGCTACATGACCGAGACGCGCTGGAAGGATTTCTTTGAAGAGATGGTGGAGTTTGGGGTCTATCCCAAAACGTTGGATTATCGCAAGGCGTTTACCCTAGATTTTGTGCAGGACTTGCCCAAGTCGGCCTAAGCATTTGAGTTGGCTTTTGGTCTAACCATTTGAGTTGGCTTTTGAGGTTGTTTTTGGCGATCGCAACGATCGCCACGGGGAATTTTTGGGGTTATGGTCATCGCTACGCAACAGTTAGCCGCCGACATCGCAGGGACGCTCGATCGCCAGCGCCAATTTTTCGCCACGGGCCGCACGCACGATGTGACTTGGCGCATCGAACAGTTGACCAAGCTGCGGGAAGCCATTCGCCAGCACCAGGGGGCGATCGTCGCGGCCGTGCAGCGGGATTTGGGGCGGCCGGAGTATGAGGCGTATTTTGAGCTGGCCTCGATCGGTGAAATCGATACCGCCCTCAAAAACCTGAAAACCTGGGCAAAACCCCAACGGGTGAAATTGTCGATCGATCAATGGCCCGGCTCGGCTTGGATCCAACCGCAGCCCCTGGGCGTGGCGCTGATTATTGGCCCCTGGAACTATCCCGTTTCCCTGGCGATTTCGCCGCTGGTGGGGGCGATCGCGGCGGGCAATTGCGCGATCGTCAAACCCTCGGAAGTGGCCCCCGCCAGCTCGGCCGCCTTGGCCGCGCTGATTCGTGACACCTTCGACCCGGACTTTGTGGCCGTGTTTGAGGGCGACGCGGCCACCAGCCAAGCCCTGCTGGCCCACAAGTTTGACCACATCTTCTTTACCGGGGGCACGCGGATCGGGCGGGTTGTCATGGAAGCGGCGGCGAAACACCTGACCCCGGTGACGCTGGAGCTGGGCGGCAAGAGTCCTTGTTTTGTGACGGCCGATGCGAATTTGCCGATCGCTGCGAAACGGATCGCCTGGGGCAAGTTTCTGAACGCCGGTCAAACCTGCATCGCGCCGGATTATCTGTTGGTCGATCGGGCGATCGCCCCGGCCCTGCTCGACGGCTTGAAAGGAATGATCGCGGCATTCTACGGCTCCGACCCGGCCCGCAGCCCCGACTACGGCCGGATCATTAACGATCGCCAGTTCGATCGCCTCGCGGCCCTGCTCGACTCCGGCAACGCTTGGGTGGGCGGGCAACACAACCGCGCCGATCGGTACATCGCCCCCACAATCCTGACCGACGTGGATTGGGACAGCCCGGTGATGGCGGAGGAAATTTTTGGGCCAATTTTGCCCGTGCTGGTTTATGACGACCTCGATCGAGCGATCGCCCAGGTGAACGCCCGCCCCAAACCCCTAGCGCTCTACGTTTTTGCGGAAAATTCCCAAACCCAGCGGCAAGTGCTCGATCGCACCAGCTCCGGCGGCGCTTGTATCAACGAAACGATCATGCAAGTGGGTTGCCCGAGCCTACCCTTTGGCGGCGTGGGCGACAGCGGCATCGGCAGCTACCACGGCAAAGCCAGCTTCGACACCTTCTCGCACCAGCGCAGTGTCTTGAAAAAAGCCACTTGGCTCGATCTCGATTGGCGCTATGCCCCCTACGCCAACAAGGTCAAAACGATCAAAAAACTGCTGGGATTGGGCGGCTAGTCATCGGCTAGTTAACGGCTAGTTAACGGTTAAGACAACCGATGGGTTGTGCAGTTGCACGCTTGTTTTGGCCCGCGATCCCGCTAGGATGGCAGCAGATGGGATCGGGCATGACCCCCACGGAGCTAGATGATGACGATCGCTGCTGCAACCCCCCAAACGACCAAGCCCCGAGATGTCCAAGTGATGCCGATCGGCCCCGGCACGATGGCGCTGCGATCGCGCACTTGGGATCGTCTGAAATTTGAAATCGAATATTCGCTGAAAAAAGGCACAACGGCGAATACGTATCTGATTCAGGGCGATCGGGTGGCGCTGATTGATCCGCCGGGCCAAACCTTCACGGAAGTCTTTTTGGCAACCCTGGCCCAGCGTCTGGGCGATCGGCCGATCGATTACGTCATTTTGGGCCACCTGAACGCCAACCGGGCCAGTACGATCGAAAAACTCCTGGAAGCCAGCCAGCCCCCACGTTTCGTCTGTTCCAATCCAGCGGCGATTACCCTGCGATCGCTCTTTCCCGATCGCGACCTGGCGATCGATGTGGTGCGGGGCGAAGAACAGCTCGACCTTGGGCAAGGGCACGCCCTGACCCTGATCCCCATCCCTACGCCGCGTTGGCCCGATGGCATGGTCACTTACGACCCCGCCAGCCAAATCGCCTTTACCGACAAGCTCTACGGGGCCCACGTTTGCGGCGATCAAATTTTTGATGAAGGCTGGAAAATTTACGAGGACGATCGGCGGTTCTATTACGACTGCCTGCACGCCGCCCAATCGAAACAGGTGAACACCGCCCTCGACAAACTCGATGACCTGCCCGCCACCACCTACGCGCCGGGCCACGGGCCGATCGTCCGCTACGGCCTGACCGAGTTGCGCCACGCCTACCGCACCTGGACTCAGCAGCAAACCGCCAAGGAACTGTCCGTGGTGCTGATCTATGCCTCGGCCTATGGCAACACCGCCGCCGTGGCCCAGAGCATCGCCCACGGGATCACCAAGGCCGGCGTGGCCGTGGACTCAATTAACTGTGAATATCTCGATGCCGAGGAAGTGAAAGCCGCGATCGAGAAGTGCGACGGCTTCATCATCGGCTCCCCCACCCTCGGCGGCCATGCGCCCACCCAAATCCAAACGGCCCTGGGTATCGTCCTGGGCGCAGCGGAAAAAAGCAAACCCGCCGGCGTGTTCGGCTCCTTTGGCTGGAGTGGCGAGGCGATCGACCTGTTGGAGAGCAAGCTGCAGGACGGCGGCTATCAATTTGCCATGCCCACGATTCGCGTGAAATTTGCGCCCACCCAGGCGGTGTTGCAACAGTGCGAAGAGGCGGGCACGGATTTTGCCCAAGCCCTGCAACGGGCCAGCAAGCGCCGCGCCCCAAAACCGGCGGCGGGTACGGCCGATCGCACGGCCCAAGCCGTCGGGCGCGTGGTTGGCTCCCTCTGTGTGGTCACGGCCAGCCAGGACGATGTGCAAACGGCGATGCTGGCTTCCTGGGTGTCCCAAGCCACCTTTAGCCCGCCGGGTTTGACGGTAGCGGTGGCCAAGGAGCGGGCGATCGAGTCCCTGATGCACGAGGGATCACAGTTTGTGCTCAACGTGCTGGCGGAAGGCAAGCAACTGCGGCGGCATTTCATGAACAACTTTGCGCCGGGGGCCGATCGCTTTAAAGGCCTCAGCGTCGAAACCGCCAGCAATGGCTGCCCCGTCCTGGCCGATGCCTTGGCCTTTTTGGAATGCACCGTCCACAGTCGGATGGAGTGCGGCGATCACTGGGTGATCTATGCCACCACCGACAGCGGCAAGGTGCTGGATTCCATGGGCGTGACCGCCGTCCACCACCGTCGATCGGGCAGCCACTATTAGATTTGCCATCCAATCCCGACAATCCAGATCTCGCCGCCAACGGATCCATAGGGGCAAGGGGCTTCAGCCCCTTGTCACGTCAATTGAGACCAGCGGAATCGATCATAAACAGAGAGGCTGGGCTGGAAGTCAGCAACAAATTCAGCAACTACGATCAGGCGATGGCGAATTTACCTCATTTCATTCAATATCAAGGCAGTAAGAGAAATCTAGCGCGACAGATTCTTCAATTCTTGCCAAAAAAGATTAATAGATTGATAGAACCGTTTGCTGGAACGGCGGCGATTAGTGTTGCTATGGCTGCTAATCAGGTAACCCACCGATTTTGGCTAAATGATCTCAATCAACCCCTAATTGAGCTACTAGAACTCGCGATAGAAAAACCGAACGAAATAGCAGATGCCTACTCAGCTCTATGGAATGAGCAGCATCATAATTCTGTAGCTCACTACTTTGAAGTTAGATCAAAGTTTAATCAAACCAATGACCAGAAACTATTCCTGTATCTATTGGCAAGATGTGTTAAAGGATCCGTTCGCTATAACTCTCAAGGCTTGTTTAACCAAAGCCCAGACAAGCGGCGTAAAGGGACACGACCTGAAACAATGAGGAAAAATATAGCAGGTGTATCCAGCCTGCTTAAGGGAAAATGTAAGTTTACGAGTTTAGATTATCGAGACGTATTAGAGCAAACTCAGGAGGGCGATTTTATCTACATGGATCCTCCCTACCAAGGCGTATGCGAAACGAGAGACTCGCGATATTTGGCTGGGATTAATTTTGATGATTTTGTATTGGCTCTCGAACAACTCAATCAAAAGGGAGCCGCATTTGCTATTAGCTATGATGGCAAGCTAGGTAACAAGATTTTTGGCAAGGTTCTCCCTAAAAGTCTAAATCTTGAAAGGATTGAAATTGAAGCGGGACGGTCTTCGCAGGCTACATTACTAGGCAAGCAGGAAACCACAGTTGAGTCATTGTACTTGTCACCAAGTTTATCCAAAAACCTAAGAGTGACTCCAGTCAGCAATATCAACAATATCAACTACCTTGTCAGGAAACCACAGCAACTCAGCCTTTTGGAGAAAGATGGAACACTCACAACAGCTGCCGGATGAGTTTTTGGAATTATGCCGCTCCATCACCGCCAAGAGGCCTAAAGCAGTGATTGACCATATTCTAAAATATGGCTTGATTACGACCGAAGAGTTAAAAGAAACCTACGGCTATAATCATCCTCCAAGGGCAGCGAGAGATGTTCGTGAAAACGGTATTCCGCTAGAAACGTTCCGTGTTACTGGAAAGGATGGCAGAAAAATAGCTGCCTACCGATTTGGAGATATTGGCAAGGCAAGATTTACCCGTATTTCTGGGCGAACAGGCTTATCTAAGCAAATCAAAGATTCGCTGATTAGCAGATATGGGCGCAGATGCTTTATTTATCTTGAAGAGGTCGATAAGCGCGAGTTACAGATCGATCATCGTATCCCATTTGAAATCGCTGGTGAGCCAAGTTTAGTTCCAGACAACTTCATGCTGCTTTGTGGTTCTGCGAACCGGGCAAAGTCCTGGTCATGTGAGCATTGCGAAAACTGGAATGGCCCTAAGGATAAATCAATTTGCTTATCCTGTTACTGGGCGTATCCAGAAAGCTATCAGCATGTTGCGATGCGTCAGGTTAGAAGAATCGATCTACTGTGGGCAGCGGATGATATTGAGATATATGAAAGACTTAAAGAAAGGGCTGTTAGTTTGGAAAAAGAACTGCCTGAGTTTGTGAAAGAGATTATCGAGCGTGAAATCAAGCGTGATAGTGCCGGTTAACGTTGCTGATCGGATGAACGCCTAATTTTGCCCCTTGCCCATTCGCCCTACAGCCTGACCCATGCCGCGCTATGTGCTGTTTTACAAGCCGTTTCAGGTGATGAGCCAATTTAGTCCCACGGACGACGGCAAAGCCACTCTGAAGGATTTCATCGATGTGCCGGATATTTACCCGATCGGGCGGCTGGACTGGGACAGCGAAGGGTTGATGTTGCTCTCGGACGATGGGATCCTGCAACACCGCCTGAGCGATCCCCGCTGGGGCCATCCGCGCACCTACTGGGCCCAGGTGGAGCATTTGCCCACCGATCGGGCGATCGCCCAATTGCAGCAAGGGGTTGACATCCAGAACTATCGCACCCGCCCGGCCCACGCGCGGCGACTGGAACCCGACCCCGACCTACCGCCGCGTGATCCGCCGATTCGGTTTCGCAAATCCGTGCCCACGGGCTGGCTTGAACTGATTCTGACGGAAGGCCGCAACCGTCAAGTGCGCCGGATGACGGCGGCGGTGGGCCATCCCACATTGCGACTGGTGCGCGTGGCGATCGGCTCCTTGAGCTTGGCGGGGCTGCAACCCGGCCAGTGGCGATCGCTGGAACCTGCGGAGCTGGCGGCCTTGCGGGCGATCGGCCAGCCGCCTCGCCGCTCGACCAAACCCACTCGATCGCGCTAGATCCCCTGGCCCGTCGCCCGATCGCCCCCTGGGACACAGCACGACCCACATCAAATCCATAGAATGGCAAGCGGGACTTCCTTTTTTCCCGAGCCGTGCCATGCGCTACCGCATTCATCACCAACTTCAATACACCTATAGTCAGCCCGTTGAACTCGGGCCCCACACCCTGCGTCTGCGCCCGCGATGCGACGGATCCCAACTGCTCCACAGCTTTCAGCTCCAGATCACCCCTCAGCCCCTGGGTCTTGCGGATATCTTTGACCTTGAAGGCAACACCGTGATCCAAAGTTGGTTTTCCCAGGGGCTGGTCGATCGCCTGCTGGTCAAGGCCACAAGCTGTGTCGAGACCCTTCGATCGAATCCGTTCCATTTTTTGCTCGAACCCTGGGCCCTCACCCTGCCCTTTGACTATCCCGCCACCACCCTGGCCCAAGTGCGGCCCTACCTGGGCGACCAACGCTTTGGGGGCGATCGGCTCGACCCTGCCGTCTGGGAACTGGCCCAAGGCCTGTTGTACAAAACCAACGGCAACACGATCGACTTTCTCAGCGACCTGAACGACACGATCTATAACCACTGCACCTATCAACAACGCGAAACGGGGAACCCCATGCCACCGGGCATGACCTGGCGGCGCAAATGCGGCTCCTGTCGCGATTTGGCCGTGTTGTTTATCGACGTTTGTCGGGTGGTGGGGTTGGCCGTCCGCTTCGTCAGTGGCTATGAAGTCGGCGACCCGGAGATCCCGGAAAAGCATCTCCACGCCTGGGTGGAAGTGTTTTTGCCCGGTGCGGGATGGCGGGGCTATGACCCCACCCAAGGGCTGGTCACGGCCGATCGCCATATTCCCCTAGCGGCCAGCGCCTTGCCCCAAAACACGGCTCCGCTACCGGGCACATTTCGCGGGCGATCGGCCTCCGCCCACCTGACCTTTGAGCTACAAATCGAGCCGATCGGCGAATCGCTCACCCCCCAAGATTATTGATGCCTGTGGATGCGATGCCTGTGGATGTGATGCCTGTGGATCATCCCCTAAGGCAATTGCCATCCCAGAATTTGGCAGATCGAATCCCCCAACACCAACGGGTCAAAGGGCTTCGTCACCACTGCCGCCGCCTTGAGGTGGGCATAGCGTTGGCGATCGGCCGCCTGCACCTTCGCCGTCAGCAAAATCACCGGAATCGATCGGGTATCGGGATGCTTTTGCAGGGCCTCTAGGGTGGCCGTGCCATCCATTTTCGGCATCATCACATCCAGCAAAATGGCATCCGGTTGTTCAGCCGCCGCCATCGCAATGCCCTCCGCGCCCGAAGCCGCCAACAGCACTTGCCAGCCATTGCAGACCTCCAAGCCAATGCGAGCAATTTCCCGCATATCTGCTTCGTCATCAATTACAAGTACCGTTTTGGTCATGACAGGATGGGAATTGAGCAATTGACAGATCAGGGGCTGAGAGCACAAACTCCCAGCCCACAATGCAGTTGATTAGGTTGAGTTGATTAGGGCCTGTCATCAAATACCCAAAACCCTGATTCTTGCGTTGCTTGATCGTGAGGGGCAAGGGGCTTACGGGCTGTCATCCAATCCCCAAAACCCTTACTCTTGCGTTGCGAGATCGTGAGGAGCAAGGGGCTTAAGCCCCTTGTCTAGGGCGGTTGGGCCAGGAAAATCAATCATTTCAAGCCCAATCTATCTAATTTGATGACACGCCCTAAGCCCCTTGTCTAGGGTGGTTGGGCCAAGAAAATCAATCATTTCAACCCCAATCAATCCCATTTGATGACACGCTCTAGGGTGTTTTCAAGACTCTAAATCCAAGACTTAGCCCTGATCTCAGATTGGGTTAGCAAAGTAACACAAGCGTGCTCCAGACAAGGGGCTGACCAGTTTTTTCGAGATCAAATTTGGCATTCGATCGCTGGATCTAGCTGGATCTAGTATGACCTAGCACGGGGTTCGCATTAATTCGCATTAAGTGGTCGCGCTGCCGTTCAACAGGTCGGGGCGCGATCCGCGAATGAGATGGTAGCGCAGGTCACGGGCTAGTTGATCGACGGTGGGCAGTTTTAGGATACAGGCGGTTGCTCCGGCTTGGTATAGATCATGAATTACCTGACGGGGCGCATCTTGGGCGAACACGATCAGGGGAATCCGTCGTCCACCAAAGATTCTGCTGCGCAAGGCGCGTGTCCACAGCACGCCATCCCAAGGGCTGCTGTCGGCCGCCAGAATGATTGCATCGGGGCGGCTGGCGGCCATGCTGGCACTCACCCGTTGGGGCTGGGCCGCTGAGGCGAGAGTCCATTGCTGTTGGTGGCAGCAGTGCCGCACCAGGCTGTCAGCAACGCTGGGCAGGCTGACGGCCAGGATGCGCAGGTTGTTGGTGTGGCGCTGGTCTTTGTGGTATTGGCTGAGGGCTTGGATCAGCGGGGCGATCGGGCGATCGATCGACCAATCACTGTCCCAGCCTTCGGTGACAAGCTGGATCACATGGGCGGGATCGCTGCGCGGGACGAGGGCGATCGTGATCAGGGCGGGGTGGCGTTGCCGCAGGGCTGGGATGTCGGCAAGCACGCTGGCTCGCTGGGGTAAATCCCAGGGCACGATCAGCACCGTGGGCAGGGCACTGTCTGGCAGATCGATCCAGGTTGTTGTGGGACTCAGGATCGCGAGGTCGATCGCCACCCCTTCTTGGGCAATGGCGGCGATCGCCGATCGATACCACCCGTTGTCGGAGCCGAGGTAGGCCACCCGGAGCCGGTTCCGTTCCGTCTGTTGCCGACTTTGGATTTCGCGCCGCAAATCGCCAACGAGCGGCGTTAAGGCCTTGTGAGCCGCTTGCAAGACTGGATTGGCCGCGGCCGATCGCAGTGGCGCGGCTGAAAACTGGGTCTCGGGGGCCTCTTGCGTGTGGGCTTGCAGTTGCTGGAGCTGATCTTCGATCGCTCGGGCCAGTTGCGATCCCCGCAGCAAGCCAAAGGGCCCCAGGGAGCCAATCAGTTTGTGGGCATCCTCCAGGGCCCGGGCGCGATCGGCCTCGCATAGCCGATTCGACCCCAGGCCCGCCGTCACCCGTTCCAGCGACTCCAGACGCTCGTAGATCATCCCCTCAAAGCGTTCCCAGGCTTGATCGAGCGCCGATCGCAACCGCGCCGACACATCGCCCTCGGAGGGGGCCGCCATTTGCCCGCTGCCCGGTCGCAGGCGATAGCCCATGCCATAGACCGTTTCGATCGTGTCCCGCGCTCCCACCAGCGCCAGTTTTCGGCGCAAACCCTTAATATGAGCCTTGACCGTTTCTTCGCCCGGAAAATCACCGACTGACCACAAATGCTCCAAAATGGCATTCCGAGAAAATAGCCTCCGGGGATGGCGCAAAAACAATTCCAAGAGGCTATATTCTTTGGGGCTTAAATTAATCGGTTGATTGTGATACGTCACCCGGCCGGCACTGGGGTCGAGGCGCAACAATCCCCATTCCAAAACGGGCGCATCGGTCGATCGTTGGCGACGCAATAGGGCCCGCACCCGTGCCATTAGTTCCGGCACGGTGCAGGGTTTCACCACATAGTCATCGGCTCCAGCATCTAAGCCTTTGACTTTATCTTCCGTTTCGCCTTTAGCCGTTAGCAATAAAATTGGGCCGGTGTATTTCTCTCGCCGCAAATGGCGACACAAACTTAGACCATCTAATCGCGGCAAGCTCACGTCTAAGATGATCAAATCATAGGTGAACGATCGCGTGTAATCCAGTCCTTCTTGGCCATCTTCTGCCACATCTACTACGTAAAATTGCTCGGCTAAGGCAGCACCGAGGGTGTGGGAAATGGTGGGGTCATCTTCAACAAGCAGAAATCTCACACGTTATCGACTAGGAGTTATTGAGGGTGGTTATTAGGCAACTTGAGCGTTTAATAACCAAACCATGATAGCGATCATGATCATGCTCAAAACCATCCAGATTTAATAGTTTTTAACAGTTGATTGGGCATGAGCAATTGATTTTCCCAACGCCCAAAATGGGTTCTTGGAAGCAGGTTCTATAACTCATCCTGACTGATTACAGAACCTGCTTATTAATATCAATCTTTCGTTGGAGATGATCGTTCAGGACGATCGAATCAGGGCAGCACATTGGGCAGGTTAAGGATGGGTTTGACGGGCGGAGTGGCCCGTGGACGGGGTGGCCCGATCGCCCGCCGTGGCCCATCATGACGATTGCCAATGATGCAAGCCGATGAATTAGCCCTTGCCCCCTTGAGCCACGATCCTTAAGCTACCCCTTGCAGTCGCAACCGCAGGGCTTGTTCTGCCTGTTCTCGATCGTCGAAATGGACTTTTTCCGTACCGAGAATTTGGTAATCTTCGTGGCCTTTTCCGGCGATCAAAATGCAGTCACCGGGCTGGGCTTCGAGGATGGCGCGTTGGATGGCCGCCGCGCGATCGGCCTCCACGGCGTAGTTTGCTTCGGGATCGATGCCCGCCACCACGTCGTTCAAAATGCGCTGGGGATCTTCCGTGCGCGGGTTGTCGGAGGTGACGATCGCCCAGTCCGCCAAGCTGGCCGCAATGCCGCCCATGATTGGCCGCTTGGTGCGATCGCGATCGCCGCCACAGCCAAACACGCAAATCAACCGTCCCGCCACAAAGGGCCGCGCCGCCCGCAAGGCATTGTCCAAACTGTCGGGCGTGTGGGCATAGTCCACGATCGCGCTGATGTCCTGGGGCTGGGCCGTGTCGGTCACTTGCACCAACTGCATTCGCCCCGGCACTCCCGGAAACTGCGGCAAGGCGGCGGCCATCGCTGACAAGTCGAGGCCCAAATGCAGACCCGTGGCGACAGCGGCTAGCCAGTTTTGCAGGTTGAACTGACCCACGAGGGGCGATCGAAACGCCACCTCTCCGGCCGGGGTGTGCAACGTGCCGCCCACGCCATCGAGGCCATAGGTCAAGCCACTGAGGTAAAAATCGGCGCTGCGGTTGTCAATGCTATAGGTCCAGCAGCGATCCCGATCGAGCCGCTCCACCAACCGACCGCCGTAGGGATCATCGAGATTGACGATCGCCCGACCGCGCAAATAGTCGGCCCCAAACAGCAGCGCCTTTGCGTCAAAGTAGGCTTCCATGGTTCCGTGGAAGTCCAAATGATCCTGGGTCAAATTCGTGAACACCGCCACCTGGAAATCGCACCCCTGCACCCGGCGTTGGGCCAGGGCGTGGGAACTGACTTCCATCACGGCGTAGTCCGCTCCGGCCGATCGAGCGGTGGCCAACTTGCCCTGCAAGTCCACGGCGAAGGGCGTGGTATGAACCGCCGTTTGTTCAAAGCCCGGCCAGCGCACCACCAGGGTTCCCAGCAGCGCCGTGGGGCGATCGGCCGATTTCAGCAAAAATTCAATTAGTTGGGTGGTGGTGGTTTTGCCATTGGTGCCGGTCACGCCCACCAACTGCAACTGCCGGGTGGGGTGGCCATAAAACGCGGTTGCCAACTCTGCGCAGGCCCCCACCACATCCGTCGCACTGATTAGGCAGGGGGCGATCGGGTCATTGGGGCTGGCCGCTGCAATCTCCGGGAACACCACCGCCGCGATCGCGCCCGCCTCGATCGCATTGCGCCAAAACTCACCCCCATCCACGCGCGCTCCCGGCAACCCAATGAACAGATCCCCGGGCTGACAAGCGTGGGAATTGGTCGCCAAGCCTTTCACGGGGCGATCGAGCGCTGGATGCTCCGGCACAACCAAATCAGTGGTGACAGCTCCTAAGAGATCGCGCAAAGTCATCGGTTCCATCGGCGGTTATGGCCTCCCCAGGTCATCAAATCGAGTGGGATCACAACGGTTGACGCAGCCCCATTGTCGTTTTCGCCAGCCGTTTTCGCCAGCCGATCGCCACGCCAGCGGGCTGGAACAGGCATTAGACCTCTTGCATCAATCAAGACCCTCACCCTAAATCCCTCTCCCAGAGCGGGAGAGGGACTTGGCCGGACTGGATGAGATCGCTGAAAACCCCGATTTCTATCTCCCCTTCGCCCATCTTGGGAGAAGGGGTTGGGGGATGAGGGTCTCTGGCTGATTCGCGCAAGGGGTCTATTGAACAACGGGCATCAACCTCGATCGTTCCTAACAGGATAGGCGAGGACTTGGCTGCTTACCCAGTCGTGTTACCCAGTCGGGGTCGATGGGTCGATGGTGGCAAAGGCTTGGCGCAGATGTTGTTCGAGCTGAACCACCGTGCAACGCGGCGAGGGCCGGGCGATCGGGACTTCATCCCCCGTCGCCGTCCGGTAGCGCAGCACGGGAATTTCATATTGAAAGGCCGCAAACCAGCGATCATCGGTGGTGATGTCGCGAATCTCGATCGCAAAGGACAGATCACTCGACAGCTTGACCATCTCCAGCTTTTCTCGCAAGCCTTCGCACAGATGGCAGTCGGGCTTGCTATACAAAACCAATACGCGATCGATCATGCCCGCGATCCCCAATTTCGCCCCATCATACCGCTCCATCCAGACGCGGCAACGCCTAGGAGATGCGCCAGATTCAGTGTCGGTACTGGCGGTGGGGCCTGGGTCTCAGGGTAAGGGGTGATTGCCCCTAGGCCATGCCCAAGGATGGCGTGCTTGCGGCGGTGTCGGCCCCGTGGGGCGATCGTGCTGGCGGGGTTCCACTGGAGTCACCGCTAGTGATGGTGTGAGGGTGTCCATCGGACGAGGGCGCACCATGCAAATGGCGCTCAACGGTTTCCAAAATTCGGTTGCTGTCGGAGATTTTGGACAGAAAATCCGAGGCCCGCACCAGCTTGGCCCGCACTCGATCGATCGTCCCATCATGGCCGGTCAAAATCACGATCGGCGTGTGTTCCAGGGCCTTCACCCGGCGAATTTGGGCACAGATTTCGTAGCCATTCACCACGGGCATCACCAAATCCAACAGGATCAAATCCGGCTTCAGCTCAATCAACTGGGCCAGGGCCCGCATCGAATCCCGCAGCCCATAGAATCGATAGCCCGCCTGGGTGACAATTCGCTCCAAGCGTTGCAGGGCGACGGCACTGTCATCAATGCAAGCCACGAGGGGATCGCGGTTCGATCGGGCCGGAGCCTGGCCCGTCGATCGATCCAAGCGATCCCAATGGCCCGCCACCACCGGTTGCGGTTCGCGATCGGGCAACACCTCCAACGCAATCATTTCTCGGCGAAAGAAATAGCCCAACATCTGCGCCGTGGTGGTGGGGGACTGGTTTAACTTCAGCGCCAAATCCCAGAACGTGCGCTGGCCATTAAAGAGCGGCTGCAAACTGAGGGTGGTTTGCTGTCGGTTGTCGGGAATATCGCGATCGGGTTCCAACCGCAACCCCCGATCCAGCCATGCCCCCGTCGGGAAATCCCGCGATAGCAAGTGGCTCAAATCCCGCGACTCCTTCAACAGGCTTTGCAGGCGATCCCCGGGCAAATACAAACCCGACTCCAAAACCGCACAATCCAACAACCGGGACGATCGCACCTCCCACGTCACCCGCACCGTCGCATCACCCGCAATTTGCGTCAGCGCCTCCAGCGTCAAACTCGCCAGCACCTGCTGGGCCCGTGCACCATCCACACGGCCCTCCATCACCGCCCGGCTCAACAGTGCATATTCCCACGGGTCATAGGATGCCAGGGGCTGATCCGTCATCAAATCTGCCACACGAATTTGCTGGCCCATCAGCGCCCGCCGCCAGCGATTCACGCGATAGCGGCTACCCGTCACACAGACCAATTTGCCCTGATGAAATTCCAGTCGCCACGTCAAATTAGCCTGATGCACCAGCACCGTTCCTGATGCATGGCTGTGGCTAACTCGGGCGATCGCTCGCGCTAGAAACAACAGTCCCAAAACTGGATTCGACATTATTATTCTGCCTTTTTACTGACTAGGCTGGCTCTACCGAAATACTGGGCATACAGTCACTACCATCTCTCCTCTGCAATCGCGGATCTGAAGATTGAAAGTCAACGATCGGGGATGGGTTAATGAGCGAGAATGCTTGAGAGCAGTTAATTACTAGAGAGTAATTGAGAGTACTTGATTACCTGGTTGGTGTCTTGGGTCAGTAGGCTCTCGGGACAACATTGGGAGTCTAGGAGAACACTGTGAAGAACTTGGGGAAACTCCTGCAACGCGCTGGATCGGTCTTACAAAGAAACCGTGAAGAACTCGAAAGCACGCTTGGGTAACTTGCTCAATCTTAGTTCTCGCTAATTCTAAGTATGTGTAATCTGCTTAACCGTTTGGACAGAAAATTGTCTGGGAATCATTGATTTTTTTTATAATTGCGTCCTTTTTTGGGGAAAATCCCCCAATAATTACACAATTGCCCCAAAACAGCTTCGAGATAAACCCTATGACTATTGCCCTTAAGATATTGAAAACCATCCTGAAGCCCACATTAGCCTAGAAACCTGTCAGATGTTTTGTGAAATGACGAGTTCGTGATCCGATCGGGGGAACATTCGATCTTGTCGGTCGTCCAGAAATCGATTAGCCTATTTTTTGACTGCACCTAAGCCGCTAGTCCAATAAAATCTGCCGTTGCCACGGCCTCCAGGGGGCGCGAAATTAAATAGCCTTGAATCATATGGCAGCCTAACTCTTTCAGGATCGAAACATGCTGTCGGGATTCCACACCCTCGGCGACAATCATAATATTGAGGTGACTGGCCAATAGACCGATCATGCGAATAATTTCCCATTGTTCGCGCACAATAAACGAGCGATCGATCTTGAGCGCATCGATCGGGAACTCATGCAGCCGTGCCAAAGATGAGTAGCCCGTGCCAAAGTCATCCACATAAATTTTGATGCCCATTTGTCGCAAGCCCTGGAGCACGGCTAGCACATCAATCCCTGAATCTAGGGCGGCCGATTCTGTCATTTCTAGGTGCAAGCAAGCGGCTGGCAACTGCGTTTCGTCCAGAATGGCTTGGCATTGTTCCTGCAGAGTTGGCTCTAACAATTGGTGTGGGGAGAGATTGACGCTCACCCACAAGTCTGGATGAACAATGCCCGCCATTTGCCAGCTCCGCAGTTGGGTGCAGGCGGTACGGATCACCCACTGGCCGAGGGGCACAATTAAGCCGTTGGCTTCGGCTAGGGGAATAAAATCCTTGGGCAACATCAGACCGCGCGTGGGGTGCTGCCAACGAATGAGGGCTTCGAGACCGATGGTTTGCTCTGTTTTGACGCAAATAATCGGTTGGTAAACCAGCACAAAGTCTTGCTGTTCGATCGCTTGGTGCAATTCTGCTTCGAGCCGCAATCGATCGATATCTGCAATGGTCAACACATTTGCTTGGTGCGATGTGCCTTCGATCGCAACGGTTAACCCCAAGAGACGATGGGTATTCGCCATTGCAATGCTCAGTAGACGCTGAGTATCAGATTGGGTATAGGGATTCGATTCGGTGGTTGGCTGGGTAGAATTGCGCGATAACAGGCGCAGTGCCCCATGGATTGAGGCCAAAGACGCGCGCAACTCATCCCCAGGCGAGGTATTGACGTTGATCGTTGCTGCTGTCAACTCAGGCTCGATCGCCGCGTTAGGTTCGATCGAAGATTTTGGAAATTCCGAGTCGGAAATGAGAAACATCATCCAAACTCACTCTGATGAAGGGGCATTGATCGGCCAAGAAACAATCTGCTTAAGCAGATCAGCAAAAAATCAAGAAATACGTTTTTGGTAACAGCAACTAATGGCCAAGATACCTTCAGTTGTCATCAAAGGTGTACTTTCGTATCACCACGGTTCTTGATTGTGATCACATCTTTCATCAAGCTTAAGATATGAGATCAAGGGTTTGACGCTTGATGGCACTTGGGCCGTGATGATGATGGATGCGAACACTTTTCCACCTGAGAGATTCCGCGAAATGTCATTACCAATTGAGAGCAATGCCACTTTTTGCACTAACTTTCGATCTCAAGTCTTGACTGATAGCTAATGTCAGAACGAATGAGACAAAAACAACAGTGTTGTTGGCATTGATATTAGCGACCAAGTTTATGGGCAAGGTTTATTTGTCACGAAAATATTGGCATTTGAGATCTATCGCAACAATGCGAGTAACAATATATTGCGAGTATTATTAAAAATAAAATATTCTCCAAAAGAGGTATTTTATAGCCTGATTAAGGCTTGTTTAAGTCGATTTAAGCAATTTAGATTTGAAAAAAATTAATATTTAAATGGCTGAATCTTGGATTGAGATTGTCAATTTGACGTGAAAATAATAAGTGAATATTCATTCAGTATTTGGTCTATTTTTTTGGAAATAGAAAAAATCTCAAGATGATTTAAGTGCTGCTCGGTTCGTTGGGATTTGTTTAAAAGTATTTCTAAAAATCGCTCTTGCTAGAAATGTTGAAGCTGAAAGTATTCATTAAAGAACCGACTAAAATCAATTGATATTAATCAAGATTGACTGATCAAGATGTAAACTAATACAATGATGACTGAGGCATGATGATGAAGCACCATTGCTTGCTTTGTTCTTAATTTATTTTGAGTGTTTATTTTGAGTGTTTATTTTGAGTGTTGGCGTAGATGCCGGTTTGGTAATTGCCGGTAGCTGTTGAATGGTGTGACGGCGATGCTTTTTGGGTCAACGGATTGGATGATCAAAAATAATCGATTGGCTCTAGATGATTAAATCAGTAGATTGAATGAGCAAATAGAATTGGTAAGTTGAATTGGTAAGTTGAATGGGCGTGTTCAATTAGTTAAGTTATTAGTAAGAGAGTTGCGATCGGGGCACGCTGGCCGATCGGGTGACTTGGGTGGATGAGGTGTTGAGTGTTGTACTTGGGGTGTAAAGCCATGTGGATTTGTGATCCACTTCTCACTCCGAAGCCAACCGATGAACCAACCTGATGTATGTTAAACCCTAAAATGCCAAGTCCTAAAATAGGGTAGAGATGACTGATTTGGGAAGATCGAATATGATGAGCAATGGCAAAATAGAAAAGATCAATTGCTGATGGATGGCTGAAAGGTGGCAGGTCAGAACTGTATGGAGTGTGAGGAGGTGGCTCGATCGGCAAGAGGGTTAAAATGCATTTCAGCCATCAATGGATTGTTGGCAATGCGTCAGAAATGAATTGTCAACGCCAGAGTGGCCCGTTGTTCCCATACAAACTGGGATGGTAATTGTCAAATTAAACACCCGCAGTGGCAGGCGGAGGTCTCTTCTTTCGTAAATCTTCAGGATTGTTTTGTTGTGGCTGGCAAGATGCTGGCTCACTGCAATCGCCAATTGAACAATTACTTTTGATCAGGAATTAGAATGAAAAATAATTAATCCAGCCATTGCTGGTCGTTGGTGCTTCGCTGCATGGATCAAGGAAAAATGGCACGCTTGTTGACGAATATGGTGATCGATTGCGGTTACGATACAAAGACTTTTGGGATGGTCAGCTAAATGGCTTCTCCCTTAAGAACGGTGCGACTTGACCAGTGCTTTACCCGGCCCAAACACTCGGGCATATGACGTTTTCTGATTCTGCGGCTCAGGGCAACTCGTTGCTCGGTCAATCGTCTTCTCTGTTTTCGCCACGGGTGCTGTTGGTTGAAGACAGTCCGATCGATGTTCGCCTTGTGCAACTGATGTTGCGGAAGGCAGAATTTCTGTTGTCTGGGGTGGATTTGGTGGCGGTGGGCACGCTGGAGGAGGCGTTGGCCTGTGTGCGGCGGCAGCGGTTTGATGTGACGCTGCTGGATTTGTCGTTGCCGGATTCGTCGGGGTTGAGCACGTTGCGACAGCTCCAGTCTGTGCAGCCGACGATTCCGGTGGTGGTGCTGACGGCGACGGGGGACGAACAGGCAGGGGTGGATGCGCTCCGGCTGGGTGCGCAGGACTATTTGATTAAGGGTGAGATTTCTCCGACGCTGCTGGTGCGATCGATGCGCTATGCGATTGAGCGAAAGCAGGCGGAGTTGCGGTTGGCGGATTCTCAGTCGTTTTTGATGGATGTGTTGAATCTGTCGCCGGATGCGATCGCGGTGTTGCAGGCGGTGCGGGATGAGTCCGATCGGGTGAGAAATTTTCAGTGGCGATTGGTGAATCCGGCGGCGGAGCGATCGACGACCTATTCGGCGGCGATGTTGTCGCAGCGGTGTTTGTTGTCCACGGGCACGGATCCGGGGTCGCGGGCGGCGATGCCGTTTAGTGTGGAGCCGCTGGTGATGGGTGAGCCGGATGCGGCGCGGGCTGAGCGGGCCAGCCAGGAGCTATTTATGTGGCTGTTACCGGTGGTGACGCAGGGCAGCAGCCGATCGCGGGAGGTGTTCGATCGCCGCCTCAATAGCTGGTTTCGGGTGGATGCTTGCAAGCTGGGGGATGGGGTGCGGCTGATGTGTCGCAACATCACTCAGTACAAGGCGATCGAACGGATGAAAGATGAGTTTGTGTCAATTGTGAGTCATGAACTCCGTACGCCGTTTGGGGCGCTGCAAGGGGCGATTAAGCTGCTGGCAACGGGGCGCTGCGATCTCCAGTCGGCTCCGGGGCAGAAGCTGATGGAGGTGGCGATTCGGAGTGCGGAACGTTTGGGTCAGGCGATCGATGTGGTGCTGAAGCTGGCGGATTTGGCTTCGACGGAGTGCTTAACCAAGCAACGGTGTGATGTGCAGGCGTTGGTGAGTCAGGCGTGCGATCGAATTTTGCATCGTTTGCAATCGCGCAACTTGTCGATCGCGCAGGATGTGCCCGAGGGGTTGGCGGTGATGGCGGATCCGGAGGCGATTTTAGAATTGCTCGATCGCATTTTAGACAATGCGATTAATGCGTCACCCAGCGGCGCGAGTTTAGCGATCGCTGTGAGCACCTTGCCGGATGAAATTATTATGCAGATTACCGATGAAGGATGCGGCATTCCCACAACAGATTTAGAACAAATTTTTGAGCCATTCTATCAGGTTGACTCCTCCGATTCGCGCTCCCAGGGCGGATTAGGCGTGAGTCTAACGCTCTGTCGTCGGATTGCTGAACAGCATGGTGGCCACATTTTGGTGACTAGTGAACTCGGCAAAGGCAGCACATTTTATATTACGCTGCCCAATCATTCATCCTTAGATAATAGCCCCGGTTTACCCCCGTTAGCTGTTGAATCGGCGACTAGTTTGGCGTTGGATATCTTGGATGTAACGGACAGTAATTCTTAAGGCATTTCTTAAGGCATTGGATAGGCATGAGTAATTGTGATCTGGGCATTTTTAAAAAATAGCAATTTGGGGATCTTCAACCTCCGTCCTAGGCATCAGCGGTCTTGATAAAGGGTTGGACGATCGCCATTGCCTGATCAAAAAGATCAACAGCATCGGCATCCAACCAATGAATGGTGGAATCAGCCCGAAACCAAGTACGTTGGCGTTTGGCAAATTGCCTTGTATGTAATACCGTGAGCTGCTCGGCTTCTGCGATCGATTGTCGCCCTTGCAAGGCATCAAGCACTTCGCGATATCCTAAGGTTTGAAATAGGGAAAGATCGGGGCCGTAGCGATCGGCTAGTTGCGCCACTTCTTCAACAAAACCCGCCGCAAACATGGCTGCGGTGCGTTGCTGAATTCGTCGCAAGAGCCGATCGCTCTCCATTGGGTCACAATCCAACCCGAGCTGCAAAATTGGATAGGGCGGTGGAACTTCGCCTTGCAACTCAGAAATGGGCTGGCCCGTGGCGTAGAACACTTCGAGCGATCGAATTGTTCTAACCGCATCATTGGGATGAATTTGCGCTGCTGAGGCTGCATCAACCTGCCGCAAAAGTTGCCAGCGATAGGCTTGATTTAAATCTGCTAATTGCGATCGTAATATTGGCTGGGGGGGCACTTGAGGAATTTTGAGGCCGCGCACGATCGCTTTAACATATAGCCCCGTTCCGCCAACCAATAGTGGCGTAATGTGGTGTTGATGCCAATGTTGAATTCGCTGGCTGGCTAGGGTTTGAAATTCCGCAACGGTGAACACCTGCCGAGGGTCGCAAATATCAATCAGTTCGTGGGAAATGCGATCGCGATCGGCGATCGATGGCTTAGCCGTACCAATGTCAAAATCACGATAAATTTGTCGCGAATCAGCCCCTAAAATGACCGATCCCAAGGCTTCCGCAAGGGCGATCGCTAAAGATGATTTTCCCGATGCCGTAGGCCCCACCAAAACAATCAGCTTAGGCATTGATTGCGTTGGGATCAATTCATTAGATGCCTTCGTCAACTCAAGCACTTATTTCAAACAACTCAGCCTCAAAATTATAGAGAGTTTTGGGATTATTTCGAGCGCGCAGGTTCTAAAATTCATCCTAGTTATGAGACCTACGTCAAGGTTATGAGACCTACGTCAAGCGCCAATTTACCTCAGCCAGCAAACTAAGACAGTGAGCGTAAAAAGTCATCAGCACCCATCTCGTCACTAATTTTGCCCTGGAGAAATTAAAATCGGTGAATCGCCGCCTGTAATAATTACTTTTGTATTTTTAGACTCTGCCAAACTTTGCATCGCCTCAATCTGCTTCAGGCGAATAATCTGGTCAGTCAGTCCTTGGGCAACTGTGCGGTTATAGTTCGCAATTGACTGGGCTTCAATTTGCTTGCGTTCGGCCTCCTGGCGCGTTTTTGCGAGCACGAAAGCCATTTGTTTACTTTCTTGCTCAATTTTCAGTTTTTGCTGAATCGCAGACTGCACCGTCGGTGGTAATTTCACTTCCCGCAATAGAGCTGCTTCTACAATAAATCCCAACGGCTCTAACTGAAGGGCTAGCTGCTTTCTCATTTCCTCGGCGATCAACATTCGCTTCGTCGAATAAATTGATTCAGCGGGATGGAGCGCCGTAATCGATCGCACGATGGAGCGAAATCGAGATACAACAATTTCTGATTCATTGGCACCGATCGTTCGATACACTTCGGCAACTTTGCTTGGCTCAAGGCGATATTGCAAACTAATGTTTAAGTCGAAAATTAATCCTTCTTGTGATGTTGCTTCAATCCCTTCTTGAATGTTTTTCAAGCGGGTTGAAAACATAATTACACGTGAAAACGGCGTATTAAAATGAATTCCAGGTCGTAACGGACGATTATCAACCGCCCCCAAGGAATCCCGGATACCCACGCTACCAGTCGGCACATTCACCACAAACCGACTAACGGTATAAATCATGGCGATTAAAGCAATCAAACCACTGCTGCCCCGGATTCCCCAACGAACGGGTACGGGCAAAGGCAATGGTAAATCATCAGTTTTCAGAGCAGTTAATGCAGCACCGCCACCAATCAACAATATCAACCAAAAACTAAGCATATTAATCCTGGGTTGGGAAATTAGTTGAACGTCTAATCAATAGCAAGGATCGCAACTACCCGTTCTTCAGGGCTATTGGGCAGTGGCAGTCGTTGCTAGTCTATCAAATCAAGCAAGCGATCAACCATAACTAATTGCCCATATATTTCTATATGCAACGTCAGTTTTGGCTAAGCTGGTTTGATCGGCTGTTTCACGACAGAGCAGAGCATTTAGACACTGTAAATATCAAAATACAAAGTCTAAATGTTTAACGAACCACGTTGATCCATTGTATTGGATCACAATCATTTTTAAAAACTCACGAAAGTAAAACCGTCTTTCAGCTTCAGATAAGTCGCGCCAAAATTCTGGAATCGAAACAGATCGAGAAATCATCGATAGGCTTGCAGGCGGCAGTTGAGATAGTTTGTTTTGCAAAACGCCCATTTGGACTCGAATTTGGTAGGATCGCATTTGGGCCGTTGTGGGATCAAAGATTCCTCGATCGCACAAATCTGTAATTTCTAATAGTAAATTTTCCTGTTCATGAATTTGTTGTTGAAACTGATTTTTGATTTGTTCAACATTAGGCAATTTAGTTTGGCTGACCCGTTGCGGTAGGTCATGACAAATCCGCTGAATTACTTGCTCTAAAATTTCGTCATAGTGGACTAATGGACAAGCATGACCCGGATTAGCAACACGCCCACAGGCGGATGGTCGTAAATAGAGATAGCCCGCATTTTTGGTGTGGCGCGATCGGGTTGATGTAATCGTCATTTTTGACTGGCATTGATCACATTGCACCAACCCTGCTAGCGATCGCGCAGCACTAGCAGTTTTGGGCGAAAGGGTTCGATTACGACGCAATAGACGATCGACCTGGGCTGCTTCCTCCCGCGATACTAGCGCTGGGTGAGTGTTTAAGATGATGTCGCCCGTTTTGTAGGCTAAATCGCCACGATAAACAGGATTTGTTAGCCAATTTCGTCCTGTGGAAACTGAAATTTTTTTATGATGTTTTTGCTCAACAAATCGAACAGCGCCACGCAACGATCCGTATAGCAAAAAGTTTTCAAAAAAGTCCTTGATGATACCAGCGGCTGCCCGATCGATCGCGTATCGATCCTTTCCGCGACGGTAGCCAAACGGGGCACGCCCGGGGGGAGGCAGTGCCGCAAGTCGATTTTTGGCATGACCGTGCTGCAGTCGTCGCTGCTGATGGTCACTGGTTACATGGTCAAAGAGTTCAAGAACTTGAGCGATCGTCGCGTCCGCCAGTGAGAGTGGATTGTTTTGATCCAAAATCTGCAAGGACACCCCGGTTTTTTGGAGTTCTGACAAAATTTTAGAAATCTCGACACAGGAATCCCCAATTTCTGAAATCTTGCGAATCACCAATGTATGAACCAGGCCAGATTGGATGGATTGCCGTAATTCTCCTAGCGCTGCTCGATCGCCAAAGTCTGAATAAATATGCTCAATATCCGCAGCCCAAAAGCTTGCATCTGGAGCCGATTCCAAGAATGGATCGACATAAATATAAGCAACTTTTTGCGGCATTGGATAGCGTTGTTTTGGCGTTGTTTTGGTGTTTTAGACCTAATGAGCTTCGGGTTGAGTCTTGAAAGACAAAGCACGATCTTGCATCATCTTAAAAATATTTAAAAACCCATTAGCCCGTGATGGTGTCAAGCTGGCATTCAACTTTGTGGCTTGAATAAAGTCCGGTGTAATCTTCAAGATGGCTTCAGGTTCTAATCCACTCAGACCTTCTACCAAAAATGCTACTAACCCCTTGACGAGCTGGGAATCGGAGTCACCTCGGTACCAAATTTTCCCATCCACAAAATTAGCCGCAATATAAACCTGAGATGTGCAACCGTGAACTTTATTTGCGGGGACTCGATCGGCTTCATCCAGTTCAGGGAGCCGCTTCGAAAACCAAATGAGCTGCTCATAGCCTTGCTTGGGATTAGACGCACGTGCAAAGCGTTGAACAAGCTTGGCTAAGGATTCGGGTAGGGTCGATGCAGGAACAGTCATAGGAAGTCATCAAAATGAAAGTCAATCATAAACCAGAATCACGAGATCCTTAAACGACACGAACAGTCATGACGCAACCGAATGACATTGTTCATGATTCATTAATGCTTGGTCTCTGCCTTGGTTGGTGCCTTGGGCAATGCATTAATCACTATCGAGTTGATCAGGAAGTCGATAGTTCTGACTTGATACCGCCTGGACGAAAGGATTAGATGATCGTTTTAGGGGCTGTTATCAAATACCCAGAACCCTGATCCTTGCGTTGCGAGATCGTGGGGAGCAAGGGGCTTAAGCCCCTTGTTCTGGGTCGTGAGGCTATGAAAATCAACCATTTCAACCCCGATCAATCGTATTTGATGACACGCCCTAATTATTTTGACATAAAAATCATCAAAAATGCTTTTGATCACTCCGACATTTTACTGAGAATTTAATGCATTAATCATCGATTCTTCATCCAGAAGAGAATCAGGATCACAAGTTTTTAGCCCAAGTTTTTAGCCCAGGTTTTTAACCTATGGGTTAACCTGAATTTTTGACCTATGGGTATAGTTGTTTCATCAGGCGACTAAAGACGCAAACCCTGGCCAATATTCGATCGGCTCCGTCGATCGCACCAGATTCAGACCGGCCTCGGCAAATTTCTGGAATGTTTCATTCGCCATCTCCGTAAAATCAACGATTCCCGGAACTACTACCGAAGACATGCAGTCTTCCAAGATGTAAACGTGCTTGGCCAATGATGGTCGATGGGCCTGAATTTCTGCCAGTAAATCGGCGATCGTCCAGGCAACACAATGGCTTTTGGCTTGCCCCGCAATCAGCACCGCATCGAAGGTCAAGAGCCGATCGATTAACGCCGTATTTTTCTGGGCGATCGCCCGCTGTTGTTGATCGGTTAACACTTCCGGTTGCAGGATGGAGTAATTTTCGGTCAACGGATGTCCTCCCTTGAGTTCAAATCGAGTGGGTGCATGGCGGGCGATCGCATGGAAAAAGCAAGCTGCTTCAACGGCCGAAACCATCGCATGACCAATGCCTCCCAAAATGGAATGGTATGGCCAAATTGTTAAGGGATACTTCGCCAAATCATGCAGCGTTTTTGTGTAGTGAAGAGCATAGTTTGGTAAATCTAGTGATGATTCACGATCGCAATTACTCTCTTGATCTTGATGCTCCACGCCTGCTCGAATCTCGCCTAGGGAGTTATGCTCGGAGACTGTATCAAACCAAGCATTTTTAAGCGATCGATCAGTCATGGTTGCCGCCAGGTTCGGATTCGGCCGCCAGCGCCCCTGTTGCACATCTTCCCAGGTAATATTGGTGAGAGGTTCTGGATGGTTTCCCTGCGAGTCAACCCAAAAAATGGGATGAAAAATCTGCATGGCTCCATGGGTATCCAGCGTGGGAATCAGCTCCGTGAGATATGGCAAATTGCGATAAATAAATTCGCAAAGCCGACAACTATCATTCACGGCTCCCCGGCCCGATCTCCCACCCACAAATAACTCAAAGTCAGGCGTGCAAAACGTATTTTGCACATCAATCATTAACAGCGCGATCCGAGGACGATCGGTCGATGCTGGCCTAATCTGGTGTTGGCGTGACCATTGTTGAGCCTCGATCGCCAGTTGGGTATAGGGAACCCGCCAAACACCTCCCACACGATCACGATCAAAAAAGCTCGGAACAGGCAGCGAGCTAGGCATTATCTCGACTCCTCAAAGGCATGACAAGGCATCGATCGCAGACAGTTTGCTCTTCCATTTGCTCTTCCATATTGACGCGCCTGATCGCCATTGGGTCACAAGCTCGCGGCTTAGTTGAGATCCTGGCGGTTGGTGATGGATCGGTGGCTATCCCCAATCATCCCCAATCATTGACCCATTTTCCCCGCCGCCACTGTCTCGATCGCTTCAGCCCCGGCCCGGCCACTCCGAAGAATTCCCCCAACGTCAGTTAGAACAGATACCGGTAGACATCAGAAATCAGGAGCGGTTGAGTGCCGAATCCGTTACGGATCAGCCCGAGTCATCCCAGAAAACTGTAATGGAACGCCCTTAACCGTCCTTGCTCAGACTTTATCAGCACATTTTTACCTCAAGGCTATGCTCTTTACGCCAACCCAGTCCGATCCTGGTTCTCCCGCCCCCCTGAGCGATCGCCCCGGTGCCGCCTTGGGCACATCCCATCATCCGCCACCCCCGCCCCGCCCTCGCCTTGGCCCGCAATCGGTTGGCAGCCGACAACCTCAGTACCCGCCCGCCGCTCGCCTCAACCTCAAGCGACTAGCGGCGATCGCCATCCTGTTGTGGGCGATCGTGGCCACCGCCATGGCCAGCAGACCCCAAAACGCCGCCCTCACCAGCCTCACTTGGCTGCTGGCTCACCAACAATGGTCGATCGCCAGCGAAGCCACCTGGCAGATTCTGGACTCCCACGCCCAGGACAGCACGCTATTTACCGAAAACTGCGACCTCATTTTGGAAGTCGATCGCCTCTGGATTCATTACAGTGGCGGGCGCTATGGCTTCAGTGCCCAGCACCAAATCTGGGATCGCATGGTTCCCACGGGTGCATCAACTCCCGAGGTCGCTCCCGAGGCAGCCCCCAGTGGTCGGGCATTGCGCGATCGAATTCAACAATTTCGCCGGCGCGTCGGCTGGGATCGCAATCACTTTGGCGCAACGCCGGCCCAACCCCCGATCGGCGCTTTTCCGGCCGAAGCTCCAACCGCCCAGGATGCGCTCATGATCATCCGTAGCTTTGACCGTTGCCTAGACTAATCGCCCCAATTCTAGGAGGCCGATCGAGGCTAAATCAACGGTACTGATTGGTTAACGGTTTGGTTAATGATTTGTTTAACGGTTTGGTTAACGATCTCCTAGGTCGTCGATCGGGCGGCGATGGGAAGTGGCAATTTGGAGTTGCGATCGGGCGGCGATGCCAGATAAAACGTAGGCAACGTCTGCAAGCAAATCCCTTGTAAATCCTTTGAAAATTGTTGATTAACCCTCATGAGTTCCCACACCGGCCCTTGATACATCGCGCTCGGCACTGGATTATTGACCCTATTCGCCAAGCGGCAGGATTTGTCACCCGGGGTGGTTCGCTGCGTTGTTGCTATGCCTTGGGCCTCGTGGCTAGCGGTTGTTTGGTGGGGGCCGGTGTACCAGTCATGGCCGAAACTCCCCGGGAGCCGCGGCCCAATCGCCCCCTGATCCCTCAGCCCGATCGCCTACCCACGCCGCCGACCCTGCCGGAACCCGTCCAACCGATCGGCCCGCTCCAACCCCCGACGGTTCCCGACGAAGACCCCACCAACAGCCTGCCCCCCATTCCCGGGACGATCGTCGTCAAGACCTTTCGGGTCACGGGCAGCACGATTTTTACGAATCAACAATTTGCCGAGTGGCTGGCTCCCTACACCAACCGGCCGCTGACCTTTGCGGAGTTGCTGGAGGCGCGATCGCAAGTAACGCAACGGTATGTGGATCAGGGCTACAGCACCTCCGGCGCATATTTGCCGCCCCAGGATATTGATCCCGATCGGGGCGTGGTGGAAATTCGGGTGCTGGAAGGTCGGCTAGAGGCGATCGAAATCCAAGGTCTGCGGCGGCTGCGCGAGGGCTATGTGCGCCGTCGCATTGAACGCGCCACCCAGCCACCCTTGCAGGTCGATCGCTTGCTGGCGGCCCTCCAACGGCTCCAGGTCGATCCCCTGATCGACACCGTTTCGGCGGAACTCTCGGCCGGCATTGAACCGGGAACCAACCTGCTGCGCGTCACCCTCACGGAAGCCGACACCTTCCACGGCGATTTATCCGTAGACAACGGCCGATCGCCCAGCGTCGGCACCGTGCGACGGCGCGCCACCGTTACCCAGGCGAACCTGCTGGGCTTTGGCGACGGCCTCAGCCTCAGCTACACCAACACCGACGGCAGCGACACGATCGAAACCAATTACACATTCCCGATCGACAGCCGCAACAGCACGATCGGCGCACGCTTCGAGTGGACCGGCAGCCGAATCATTGAAGATCCCTTCGATCCCCTCGACATCAAAGCCGACTCCTATCAGTACGACCTGACCTACCGCCGCCCCCTCACCCAAAGCCCCACCTCCGAAGCCGCCATGGGCCTAACTCTGTCCTACCTAGACAGCCAAACCAGCCTGCTGGGTGTGGATTTTCCCCTGTCGCCGGGAGCCGATGAGGACGGCAAAACCACCGTCACCGCCCTCCGCTGGTTCCAAGAGTGGACTAGCCGCAGCGATCGCCAAGTGTTGGCCCTGCGATCGCAGTTCAGCCTCGGCCTCGACGCGCTGGGATCAACCATCAACCGCGAATCGCCCGATAGCCAATTCCTGGCCTGGCGCGGTCAAGCCCAATGGGTGCGGCTACTGGCTCCCGATGCGTTGCTATTAGTGCGCGGCGATGCCCAATGGGCCGATCGTCCCCTGTTGTCCGTGGAGCAATTTGGCCTCGGCGGCTTTGAAAGCGTCCGTGGCTATCGCCAAGATGTGCTGCTGACCGATGGCGGCGTGCTGGGTTCGGTGGAATTGCGCCTCCCCCTCTTTCGTGCGCCCAAAATCAACGGCGTGATGCAAATCATTCCCTTCATCGACGTGGGCGCAGGCTGGAACCGAGGCGATCGCCCCGATCCCGACCCCAGCACCCTCGTGGGCCTGGGCTTGGGGCTGCGGTGGCAACAGGGCGATCGCTTCACTGCCCGCCTGGACTACGCGATCCCCCTGGTGGAGGTGAACGAAACCGACGGCGACACCTGGCAGGAAAATGGGCTGTACTTCTCAGTGCAGTGGCGCGCGTTCTAGCAACCCCGGATTTTTCCTTGCCCAGCGTTACGGTTCTGCGTTGTTCTCGGCATTGTGGTCGGCGATCTCGATCGCGGAATCTTCAATTGCTGAATCTTCAACCGCTGAATTTTCGATCCGTGAATCTTGGATCTCTGTAATCTCGATTCCTGAATCCTCGATCGCGGACTCTTCAGCCGCCGCATTTTCAATCACAGAATCTGAAATCGCAGAATCGGCACTTGAATCCTCGATCGCTGCATTCTCGATCGCGGGATTTTCACCTGCTGAATCTTCGACTGCTGAATCTTCGATCGCCCCGTCCCCAGCACTAGGATCCAGGTCTGGGGATGCTTCGTCGATCGGCGCGCCCGATTCAGTTGATTCTGTCGATTCGGTCTCAGTCGATTGCTCAGGCAGTTGATCCGCCAGTTGCTCAGTCGATTGCTCAGTCGGTTGCTCAGTCGGTGCGGCCGTTTCCGCCACAACCGGCGCTGGGCTGGGGGCGGGTGACGGTTCCGAATCCGTCAGCGGGGGCAGAACTTTCGTCAAGCGCACACTCAGCCGCAGGAACGATCCCGGCACATCACCCAGGGGAAACGGCTCGATCGCCTCAAAGGCCGCCGTCGGGGTCAGCAACACCCACAGGGAAGCCAGGGCGATCGCCAAAAACAAATTCGCCAGCAGGGATCCCAGCCACACCACCAACAGCCCCAGGGCGCGGTTATCCAGCGGGGCGATCGTGGCGGCCACGGGTGACAGGCGATCGAGCCATTGCAACGCCCAGAGCACAAGGATGGGGACGGCCAGGGCGATCGCCTTCGGTTCCCAGCCTTGCCAGCGTTGCAAAATGCGTTGTTGGGTTTCGTCGAGGCGATCGGCCCGCAAGCTCACCAGCGCCACCGAAAACGGATAGTAGGGCCGCAACCATTGCATCGCCGCGATCGGAGCCGCCCCCAACAGGCCCACCAACAACCAGTCCCAGCCCCCCGGCAGCAACGGATCACCCGCCGCCAGCCCCAGCAAACACAACTCCGCACAGAGGGGCAGCGCCGCCAGCCCCGCCAGATGCACCCAAAGATACGGATCGCGTTTTGGCCCCTGCACGATCGACCTCCCAATCTGCTAAGTCGCTAAATAACTGTTATGAACGAACTGTTATGAACGTTGCCCGCTGTTGACCATCATAAACTTTGCCCGAACGTTGCCTGCTTTTCATCGGAATCAGCTTAACCAACGGCATCAGCGGAATCAATGCGATCGCCAAAGAACAAGCGCGACATTCGAGCACAATGCTCGCAAAGATTCGTTTTTTGGCGGGCAAAATCCACGATCGGGCTGTCGTAGGGCGGCTGAATAAAATTCCCAATGTGGCCATAGGCCGTTGCATCCAGCGTCGTCGGGCGATCGCCCATAAAAAAGGGCTTGTCGGCCAGAAAATCGGACAGTGCTTCAAAGTCCGCCGCAATTAATTGGAACAACTCTTCCGCACTCAAACGCCCCAACCCCTGGTGATACATTTGGCCGCGGATGGTTTGGCGAAAGGCTTCCACAAACGCATCTGCTTCCGCAGGCGACACCTGATTTCCTAATAACTGAGCCACGAACGATCGATAGTGCTGCCAATTCTCCTCAATGTTGTAGCGAATATCGATCCCACCCCAATACAAATGGTCTTTAATCAGTCGGCGAAACGCCAAAGAAATCGATCGCTCCGCTGCCGTCAGTCCGGCATCCAGATCAATATTCTCCGTTTGCCGAAACATATTCATAATCAGATTCGTATCACCCCACAACTGGCCGCCATAGTCAATAAATGGGATTTTGCCCTTCGGTGCTTTCGCAAAATCCTGAGCCGTCACCAGGATGGGTTTATAGGACAAATTGGCCATTCGCAGCCAGGTTTCCAACTCCATACAAGCTGGACTCACGCTGGCTAGTCCCCATTGAGGAGATGCAATGTATAACGTAATCATTAATGTGGTGGCGATGACTTAAATCAATCGAAACAACCCTGATTTAGACCCAATTGAAAAAACTCTGTCGAACACGGCGCGATTAACGTTCTATTAAAAATGGGAGTGATCAGGGCGATCACTCCCACTCTAGTCAATCCTTGGGTCAAGGGTAAATCAGGTTTTGATCATGACTCTCGATCGACCCCAGGGCTGACTTACATCGACAGCGTGCGACGCTTGGCCACCAATCGGTATGCCTCGATCACATCGCCCATTTGCCAATCGTTGAAGCCCGAAGAATTCACACCGCATTCGTAGCCGCTGTTGACTTCCTTCGTATCTTCCTTGAACCGCTTGAGCGAATCCATCCGGCCTTGGAACAGCAGCTCCTTGCCCCGGCGCACTCGCAGCAGACAGTCGCGAATCAGCTTGCCCGACTGGACATAGCAGCCCGCCACCGTGCCGCGACCGACCGGGAACACGCCCCGCACTTCGGCCTGACCCAGGGCTTCTTCCACTTCTTCCGGATCGAGCATCCCTTCCATCGCCGCTTGGATATCATCCAGCAGCTTGTAGATCACGCTGTATTCGCGCACGTCAATGCCCGCTTCGTCAGCCGATCGACGGGCCCCGGTAGCCAGGGTCGTGTTGAAGCCAATCACGATCGCGCTACTAGCCGCAGCCAAGTCGATGTCCGTTTCCGAGATTTCGCCCGGAGCCGCCAGCAGGACGCGCACTTGCACCTCGTCTTGGGGCAACTGCTGCAACGAACCGAGAATCGCTTCGAGGGAACCCTGTACGTCGGCCTTCAGCACCAAGTTGAGTTCCTTCAGTTCCCCTTCCTGGGCTTGGCCAGAAATGCTGGTCAAGCTGACGCGGCGCGAAGCCATCGCCTGTTGCAGGCGGCTTTGGCGCTGTTGGTCGCTGCGCTGGGAGGCGATCGCCCGGGCTTCCTTCTCGTTCGAGAAGACTTCAAACTCTTCACCGGCGGCCGGGACTTCGCTCAGACCCAACACCTCAACGGCGAAGGCCGGCGTTGCCGCATCGACACGATGGCCCCGATCGTCAATCATCGCCCGGACTTTACCCAAGGCCGGCCCCGCCAGCAGGATATCGCCCACGTGCAGCGTGCCGTTTTGCACCAGCAGCGTCGCCACCGGCCCGCGCGCCCGATCGAGGTGAGCTTCAATCACCGTTCCCTTCGCCAAGCGATCGGGATTGGCCATCAGCTCTTCCACTTCCGCCACCAGCAGCAGGTTTTCCAGCAGGTCATCCAGGTACAGACCCTTCAGCGCACTGACCGGCACCATGATCGTGTCGCCGCCCCATTCTTCGGGAACGAGACCGCGCTCCGCCAATTCCTGCTTCACCCGATCGGGATTCGCCCCTTCCTTGTCGATCTTGTTGATCGCCACCACGATCGGCACTTCTGCCGCCCGGGCGTGGCTCAGGGCCTCGATCGTTTGCGGTTGCACCCCGTCATCGGCCGCCACCACCAAGATGGCAATATCCGTGACCCGTGCACCCCGCGCCCGCATCGCCGTGAACGCTTCGTGACCCGGCGTATCCAGGAACACGACCTTTTTCGGCACGCCGTTTTGTTCCACTTCCACGTGGTAGGCCCCAATGTGCTGGGTAATCCCACCGGCCTCGCCCTGGGCCACCTTCGTTTTGCGGATCGAGTCCAGCAACGTGGTTTTCCCGTGGTCTACGTGGCCCATGATCGTCACCACTGGCGGACGACGCTGGAGTTTCTCCATGTCGCCAATGTCCAGCATTTCCGTCACCTTGCGGGCTTCCGATTCCTTCTCGGTGGTTTCCACCACCACGCCCAGTTCCTCGGCCACCATGGTCGCCGTCGGCACGTCGAGGGTTTGGGTAATGCTGACGGCCATCCCCTTCATGAACAGGCGTTTCACCACTTCCGTTTCCGGCACGCCCAGCTTTTCAGCCAGTTCTGCCACGGTCAGCCCTTCCGACAGGGTAATCAGCTCCGGCCGTTCTTTCTTGACCTGCTGTTCGCGGCGCTCGCGTTGGGGCGCGCGGGATGGCGCTTTTTTCGCCACCAGCTTCGGTTGGGGTGCTGCCTTCGGTTGCGTCAAGCCCTTGGGTTTCGGCGGCCGGGCGATCGACAGGCTGACTTGGGACGTGGACGGTTGACCGTCTACGCCTTCGAGCAGCTCATCGTCTTCAAAGTCGTCATCTTCTTCTTCAAATTCGACTTGGTTGCGGCGCTTGTTCTTGCCGGCCTTGTCTTTGGCAATCCGGGCGCGTTCTTCCTCTTCGGCTTCCCAGTCCTTGCCCTTTTTGGTCGGGCGGGCGAGGGTGGGCCGGTTCAGCTTGCTTTCATAATCACCGCCAGTGCCTTCCGCAGGACGCGTGGGCTTTTCGAGCAGTTTTGCCGTGGGAGCCGCTGGGCCGCCGGTTCCATCCGCCGTTGCTTCTGAAGGGCGCACGGGTTTCGGGCGGCGCAATTCGACGATCGTCGGCGGGCCACCGGGCTTCGAGGGGCCGCCGGCCACGGGGCCCTTGGCCTCACCGGGGCGGACGGGGGCCGGACGGGACGGACGGCTGGGAGCGCCGGCCCGGGGTTCGGCGGGTTTGTTTTCCGCGGGCTTCACCGGGCGCGAGGGCGGGCCGACGAGTTCGGGCTTTTTGACGGGGCGCGGCGTGGCGGCAGGGGCGCTCGGACGGGCCGGGGTCTTCAGTTCGGGCTTTTTCTCGGAAATGGTAGGAACCTCTGGGGGGGCTTCGGATGATGGGGTGGGTTGCTCGCCGGCATCGCGGCTAGGCGGACGGAGGTCGGGCTGTTCGGCTACCGGCTGTTCGGCTGGGGTGGCCGCCGCAGGACTCGGGGGCACGACAGGGGGGACTGCCGCCGCTGGGGAGGCTGGCTGATCCGCACGCTTTGGAGAGACGAGCTTGGGCGGAGCCGGCCGATTGGCGGCGGTGCTGGTTTCAGGGGTTTCAGCGGTGGTTTCGTCGCCGCTATTGGGACGTAGTCTGGGCTTCCGAATTTCGAGAATTTGTTGCTTTTTCTGCATGGCCGGTGATGAGTCGCGCCCTTCAGTGGGCGTATCGGATGGGGAAGAATCGGACTGGATGGAGGAGGTTGAATTCACCGATGGAGCGGAGGGGTGACCGTGGCTGGATGGCGCAGGGCGGTTGGCAAATTGCTGACGGGCTGCATCGCGAATTTGCGTGGCTTCAGATTCGGTGATTGTGCTGCTGTGGCTTTTGAAGGGAATAGTTAGTTGCTCGCAGATCACCAAGATCTCGCGATTTTCCAGGTGTAGTTCTCTCGCTAAATCGTAAATTCTCACGCGGCCTGTACTCATCCAGTTTCCTCGAATCCTATTGCGTCACGACATCATAGCCCACCGTCATTTGGAACATTTCGATCGAGCCGTCTAGTCTTCCCTATTATGACGTGCGATGGGGGCGGTTCGCTCCTAAACTGGCGGATTTCCTGGAGAATCGAGGAGGGGCGGCAGGCGCTGCCACAGATGGTCATAGAGGGCTGCGGGGGTTGGTGTTTTGAGCGATCGCCCGATTCGATCCTTGCGCTGGGCTGCTCGCAAACAGTCCGCGCAGGGACAGAGATAGGCCGATCGCCCCATCCCCCGATCGAGTTGCACCTGCCCGGATTCGGCCAGGCGGACGATGCGCCAAAACTCCGATCGGTGTGCCACTCGGCGACAAACCAAACAGCGACGATAGTTAGGCGGCAACTTACCGATCGTCCTCCGGATCAACAGCATCGATCGCCGCCGGATGATCCGCCGCTTCGGGGTCTGCATCGAGGTCATCGTCTAGATCGTCTTCGGCATCGTCCTCGGCGGCTGCCTCCTCGACGAGGTCATCGTCGTCCGCCGTGTCGTCGTCCGCAGCCTCGTCGTCCGCGCGATCGACCACGGGATCCGTTGCATCGGCCGCTGCGGCTGAGTCCTCGCCATCGGCATCTGCGTCTTCGGTTGAGTACTCGGTGGCCGCATCTTCGGTGGCTTCGTCCTCCTCGTACGCCGCGTCGTCCTCGTCCATGGCGGCGGCTTGCAAGGACAGAAATTCTTCACGATTGGCCAAATATTCGGCCATTTTTGCGTCCTCTTCGTCGCGATCGTATTTCGCCACGTCGCGAATATCGATCTTCCAGCCGGTTAAGCGGGCCGCGAGGCGGACATTTTGCCCTTCCTTGCCGATCGCCAAACTTAACTGATCGTCACCTACCAGCACGTGAGCCTGGCGCTCCTCGGGATTCACCAACCGCACTTCCACCACCCGCGCCGGACTGAGCGCATTGGAGATATAGGTGGCCGGATCCGGCGACCAGCGAATCACATCGATTTTTTCACCGCGCAACTCATTTACAACCACCTGAATCCGTGAGCCACGGGCCCCGATGCAAGCGCCCACCGGATCCACATCGCGCTCCACCGTGTCCACGGCGATCTTCGTGCGCGGGCCCACATGGCGCGATGGCGGGTTGGCTTCCCGGGCCACTGCCACAATCCGCACGATGTCGTCTTCGATTTCCGGCACTTCGTTAGCAAACAGATAGACCACGAGGCCCGCGTCGGCCCGCGAGACCAACAGTTGCGGCCCGCGCTGGGATCCTTCGCAGACTTTCTTCAGGTACACCTTCACCGTGCCATTGGCGCGGTAGGTATCATTGGGCAGTTGCTCCCGTTTGGGCAATTCCGCTTCCACTTCCGGTTGGCCATAGCCGCTGGTGACGGCGATGATCACGGACTGGCGTTCAAAGCGCAGGATCCGTCCCTGGAGCACGGTGCTTTCGAGTTCTTGGAATTCTTCTTGGATCAGTTTGCGCTGTTGATCGCGCAGTTTTTGGGCCAGGACTTGTTTGGTTTGGATGGCGGCCATGCGGCCAAAGTCATCGCGATCGGGCGTGACATCCAAAATTACCGTGTCGCCCAACTGCGCCTCGGCGGCCACTTCCTGCACGTCGATTAGGGCGATTTCGTGGTCAGGATCAGCCACTTCGTCCACGATGCTCTTGGTCGCGAGGACGCGGAAGCCTTCTTCATCCGTGTCGAGTTCTACGTCGAAGTTGTCGAAGTAGGTTTCGTCAAAGACGTTGCGTTCGTCGAGGCTCTGGGTGCGGCGATAGCGTTCGTAGCCTTTGAGTAGGGCTTCGCGCAGGGCGGCTTCGACGGCGGTTTTGGGCAAGTTGCGTTCGCGGCTGATGCCGTCGATCATCTCTTGCAAACCGGTAAGGCGAACCATGGACATGGCGGTGAGCTTCCTAAAGTCTTAAGAATTGAGTGGTGGGTTGGGAAGGGATCGGCTGGTTTAGGGACGATCGGAGGAGGCCGGCCATGGGGCTAGGGTTCGGGCCCGTCGGCCAGGCGGACGGACTCCACCAGGTCGCGCGGGATGGCGATCGCCCGACCTTTTTGGTTGATGCGGACGGTGGTTTCCGTGCGATCGAGCAGGCTGCCTTGCCACAGGGACTTGCCCTTGTAGGGTTCGCGGGTTGTGACGGTTACGTCAAAGCCTTTGAAGGAGGTGAATTCTCGATCGCTCTCCAGGAAGTCTGACAATCCCGGGCTGGAAACTTCCAACACGTAGGCTCCGGGAATTACGTCCGCTTCGTCTAGGGCGGGTTCGAGGGCCCGGCTCAGACGCGCGCAGTCGTCCAAACTGGTGTCCCCGATCGGGTTCCGAAGTTCTAGACGCAGCACGGGCGGACTTTCGTTGGTGTGGAAGGTCGCCCCCACGATGGCTAGGCCCAGATCGGTGGCGATCGGGGTGGCGAGTTCCAAAATCTGGGGAATTGCGGGATGAGCCATGAAACCAAACGATAAAACGAGCGATCGGGAACGGGGACGCGATCGGCCTCCTTACCCCGCCGTGAGTCCAAGGGCCATGATTATTGAGCCGAGTGAAACCACCCGGCTCGCTAACCGTTCGGGAACAATGCCCTTGGCTAGGGCAACGGCCATGGGTGATCGACGACCCACAGCCCGTAGTCGAGCGGGCGATCCAACGGAAGGATGACCTCCCATTGGGCCATAAAAAAAGCCGGTTCACTTCACCGACTTGCAACGCTCCAATTGACCTTTCCTTGCCCAACACAGGGAAAGGATCCCTCAAAGGCAAAGGCTTGAGGCGATGGGTTCAGGGTTTCCTTGAGTCGCTGCGGCCGGCAGTCTGTCGAGGCTGACGGCCTGTGCTGGTGTGCCCTGTCCCACGCATTTCCGGTGGCCCGGCAGTGTCCGAAAGGCTTAGGGGTTTTCGGAACCGTTTTGCATCGCTTGCCCTAGTCTATCGCAAGGGGTCGATCGCGCCAATTGCCTAGCGCACCGGCCGCCCCTCGCGCCGCTAGGGAGATGTGCTCGACGGATTGGATGTGTCCTCCGAGGTGGACGCATCGAGCCGCCGCTGCCACTCCCGATCGACCGCTTCGGGGTTGAGCGCCTCCTGTTCCGTCACGTCCATTTCAGTGGTGTAGGTCAGGTCGCGATCGCGGATCAGCGTCCGTTGCTGGGCAAAGGTGCGCGAGGCCTGGAGCTTAGCCACCAAGTCCGGTGTGGGACTCGCCAACAGCTCCGCCCACTGCGATCGGCGTTGGTTGCGCGCCTCGATCGCCCGGTTGCGCCGTGCAATCACCCAGCGACGCACCACCGGCACTGCCAAAAACGCACTGCTGTACCCCAATCCCAACCCAAACACCGCCTGCAAAAACAGCAAGGCATCGCCGAATTCACTGGCATCCCCCATCGTCAGCAAGCCGCCCAACACCAGGGACAACAGCAACAGGCTCACCCCCAGGGCGATCGCCCCAATTTGCTGGCCCTTCGTGGCGCGGCTAAAGGCATATACCTGTTCAGCCTGAAAGGCGGGCAGCGCACCGCGGCCGTAGTCCTCTTGCACCGTGGTTTGCAAGTCCGGGAAGCAATAGATGATTTCGCCCTCGTCGGTCACTTGCGGATAGCCGTTAAACCGCACCAGCACCGGTAGCATCAAGTCCTCATCCAGCTCCATCAGCGCCGCCTTTTGGGTGGGCAACTCCAAATAGGGCGCAACTTGCTCGACCACCACGGCTCCCCCCTGCTGACGAATCGCTTGGGCCACCAACTGCCAGCGCTCTTTTTCGAGGTAGATATTGGGATTGCCGTCGCCAAACAGAAAGGAGTAGATCGCTTCAAGGAAGTTCAGCTCAGATTTGGTGCGTTGCTGCTCATAGCTGCGATCGTCATAGTCGGGCAAAAAGATCCAAGTCCAATTCCAGCCGCCGCCATAGTAGCCGCCGGGAATATAACCGCCCCAGCCGCCGCCCCCGGAGCCGGAGCGATCGGACGAGCCACGGTTATCGTTGTCGTCACTGCGAGAACTGTTCAGGGCCAACACGGCCACGGCGATCGCCGCAATCACCGCCACAATCAACAAAATCAGCACAATCCCAAAGGAGAGGCGAATCAGGTAAAACAGGATTTTCCAGATTTTGTCCCAAGTTTCCTGAAGCTGAAGCTGCCAATATTTGTTGCGGAGCGTATCCCGAAAGTCCTGCGAGAAGACATAAACCACGTCCCCCGATTCGGCAACTTGCAAATTGCCGCCCGCCGAAGCGGCCAAAACCATGAGACCCCGCTCGGTCAGATTCAGATCGAGGCCCGCTTGGGTGGCCACATCGGCCACGGTGACACGGTAGTTGAGTTGCTCCACGGCTTCGAGCAAGCCGGGTTCGATCGCGGGCGCAGCAGCCATAGGTTCAGACAAATCGGGATCGCCGGAGTAGGGGATGAGGAACGGAGGTTGGGGCCGTTGGAGGAACGACGGTTTGGAACCGCGTTCGCCCAGCGCGACCGGGCCTGCAAGTTGGGGCGATCGGGTCGCCAATCCTCGGTTCCTTCCAGTATAGAAAGGGCGATCGGCTTTGGGCCGGGCGATCGGGGCGTGGCAACCGTCCGGCGAGGTTCGGCACTGGGTGAATCAACGGCTAATAATTCACGGGCGGCCTAGGACAGAACCGGGCGACGCATGGCCGTCCACAGGGCTTGGTATTGGGCGATCGCCTCAGGGACCAAGGGTTGGATAAATTCGCAGCGATCCAAAACCTCCGGCGAGGGCAACAGCAGATCGCGCTGAATTTGGGGGGTCATGGCCGTGCGATCGCCCTCCAGCCACGCCGCCGGAGCCGCATCCACCCAACCCGCCAGGTCGCGGGCGATCGACGGTTGCCAGGCCAGCCCGGCCCACAGGGCCGCGAGATCTTCCGAGTCGCGGGTCGCCTGTGCCGGTCGCACCCACAGATCGGCCCACAGGGCCGTGCCCGATCGGGGAACCACCGCCTTTAAACTCCGTTGGCGACCGAGGGCCGTCACCAAATCATTCGACCAGCCCACCGCCACCCAGGCATCGCCCAAGAGGACGGGCTGAACATAGTCCCGCGCCCCATAGGTCAGGGTTTGGGCGTTTAAGGCCGCCAGGGCCGCCGCCAAACCGTCCACCTGCTGCGGATTGGGGTGATTGTAGGATTGCCCCAGGCGCTTCAGGGCCAGGCCAATTACCTCCCGGGGGCGATCGAGCAGCACCACCTTACCCCGCAACTCCGGCCGCCACAAATCTGACCAATCCTGGGGTTCCCAGCCCAGGGCCGCAAACTTGTCGGGGCGATAGATCAAGGCGGTTGTGCCCCAGCGGTAGGGAATGCCCCAGAGGGATCCGGCGCGATCGGCCAGGCCCTGCCGAGGGGAGCGCATCACCGGTTCCCAGCGCGGCCCCAGGGGCACACCCGCGATCGACGAAGACCAAGGTTGCAGCCAGCCCTGCTGCACCGCCCCCGCCAGCCAACCTTGGCCGAGCAGCGTGGTGCCACCCACGGGCCCCAAGCGTTCCGGCCGCAAAAACGGGATCCACGATCGCCAATCGGAACCCGCCGGATCCACAGCCGACCAGTCCGATCGTTGCCAGTCCCGCAACCGCTGCGCCAGCAACTCCACCGTATCCAGCAGCGTTAGGTTGACCGTCGCCGCCCGGCCCCGTTCCTGGGTTGCTTGTCGAAACGCCCGCAAGAGCTGACCCGGAATCGCATTTTCAGGAGCCAACACTGTTAAATCTCCCGGTGAGCCGCCGCCGCAGCCGCCCAGCAGCATCCCGATCGTGGCAACCCCCGCCCCCGCCAGCCAGCGCCGTCGTCCCAGAACAGTGGCCAGCACAGGATTGGAGCGATCGTCCCCGGCACCATCTCCCCCCCAAGTGTCGGTAGCCCCTGGACTACTCGGGATCCCTTGTCTCTGTAGCTCTGGTAGCGGTGATGCCACCCCGTCTTCAGCTCCTAGCCCAGAATCGCCTACAGCCATGACCGCCAAACGTCCCTGCGTGACAACGCTTTTCGTAAAAACGTTATTAAGGCTACCAATATCGCATATTTGAAGTTTTCTATACTTTCGAGAAGTTATCCATATTTTCAAAAGGAAATTATAAGCCCTGGAACAATCGCGAAATACATCGTGAAACTCCAGTCTGCCCCATAATTTACCACGAGGATAATCGTTAAATGATTCAGCGATTACTGCGTGTTAGAGAAGAGACTATCTAGGATAAAAACACAACGCTTCAACGAGTGCAATGACGAATAATGCAAAATAAAGTGCTAAAACCGATGGAACCATTACAAGACCAAATGACCCTCCTGAATCACAAGCTTGATGCCCTACACCAGTCGATCGAAACGCTGCTGGGCAGTTTAGCAACTCGTGTTTCCTCAGGAGAGTCAGCCGCCCTCCACGAGCCAATGGTACAGGTCATGCAGCGCAGCGCCGCCTTGATTGATGCTTCTCATCAGGGAATACATTCTCTTGCCGATCTCAATGCTGAATATAAAGACATTCTGATTGACGATAGCTATCGTGAACCTAGCGATCGTGCAGGCGATAAGGAACTCACTCCCGAGATCCAAGTGCAGCGGTTAATGGCACAACTAACGGCGGCATACAATCGGATTGCTGATTTGGAAGAGCAGTTATTATCTCGCCGAATCCATTGAGTTATCCGATCGTCTGCGTTGTTCAGAAACTGAGCCTCTAGCCCCCTGAGCCAACCGCAAAAAATGAGGAACCTAGTAGCATGATGTCCAGCCTGCTTCAGGGTTCCGCATGAGCTTGGGGAATGGAATCCCAAAATTTGCTGCTTACACGGGCTAGCCGATCGGTCTTCGGTTCAACACAGCAGGATCAAGACTCCTGTTCAACACAGCAGCCTGGATACTTTGCTATCAGGGATCGTCAAATTGCAACCTTAAAACTGCAATCTTGATCAAAACTCATGTCTCTGTTGACTAATCGTTCTACAACGCAAAACGCTGCGCAGGTTTGTCAGTGACCTAGATCCAGATCCCACATGTTGATGGATTTGGTCAGGGTTTGGTGCTCCCAAAACACCTCAAAACAGATAACTCAACCGAGACGAAATGGCATCTAGCCTGAGTTGTCTGCGTGCGGGGTTGTTGACTCAAAGTGTGTGCTCCGCGTTCTCTGCGTTCGATCGTGGCGGCACAAGAGGCTGAATGATGCGCCCGATCGCAGTTCGTTGCGAATCGTATCCTGATGCGCGATCGCCAAGCGGCATTTGCATTTAAATCCGAAGCGCGGGCGATTGTTGATCTCGATCGTGGCCAATAACCCCCGATCGATAATGGGGTGGCAAGTTACCATGATGGCCTCCCACTATGCTGCCGACATCGATGAGCACGAGTTACCGCCGTCACCGCACCATAGCCCTTCTGGGAGCGATCGTTCTGCCGCTACCCTTGCTGAGTGCTTGTGCTCCTAGCCGTCTCAGCCCGGAAGTGACTATTGCGCTCGCCCCGTTGGCCGTTGCCTGTAGTGGTCAGCCCGTGGCCGAAGCCGCCGACTACGACCCCAAAAATCCAACACCCCCGATCGTGGCGATGGTGGCAGATGGTAGCAATTTCGTTGCTGACGCTCTGTACCTAGATGCCAAAGCCAAACAGGCAACCGCCGTTAAAGATACCCAGCTCGTGTTGTGCGTTGCCCCCGAAAAACCAGAAGTCATCGAAACCTGTCGCTACTCATCAGGTTCCAACATTGAACGGTTTTCCCAAGAGGTCAATCTGAAATTAGTCAGCGCCAAAACGGGCAAAGTGCTGGCAGACGCTAAGCCCACCGCTGAGGCCAAGTCTTGTGCGGAATCATTGACCACTCGCGAAGGATCAACGCCCAATACGGCTCCGTTGACGGCGGACATTCCGCTCATGGATCTGGTGCAGTCTTGGAGTTTGACAGCGATCGCCAGTGTCACTCCTACCGCGAAGACTTCCTCTGCAACCAACGCATCACCAGCCACACCAGGGGCCAGCAACTCCAGCACGCAAAAGGAACAGTGCAAAGCCCTAGAAGCCCTCACGAAGAGCGACTTTGGCTACGGATCAAAGGCTCAGATTGAAGTGCAGTCCAGAGCAACCCAGATCAAAGATCCGAATGACGATATCCAGTTGCGCGTTGCGAACAACATGGGTAAACAATCCATGGCAGAGCATTTGCCGGCCGTGGCACAGGCGATCGCCCAAGCTGAAGCCCTGTCATTATCAGACAGCTCCTTGCAAGCCACTCGCGATCGCTTCTTAGCGGGGTTGAAAGGGATGGAAAAAGACTTAAAAGCCTTTGACGGTTTAGTGAAAGAGTCGGCAACAGTGATCGAAAAACCACCCATCGATCGCCAAAAACTCCAAGCAATTAACCCAAAAATGAAGCAAATTGCTGATGCTCTGACGCAAAAATCTGAAGAACTATCAGAAATCACGATCAATGTTTCTGTTCTTTGCTCAACCATCAAATAATTGCGTTTACTCAATCAGCATTTGGGGTGTGTTTGGGCTTAATTAACAACTAGCCATCAGTCGTTTGTGCCACGGCCACAAATTCTGCCAAATTGGGAGCCGATCGCCCCGCGATTTCCTCGCCGCACAACCAGAGCAAAAATTCCACATTGCCCGCCGGGCCGGTAATGGGCGATCGCACCACGCCGCCGTAGTGCCAACCGATCGCCTCGGCCGCTTGCCAAACGGTTTCGATCGCCTCGGCCCGATCGCGCGGATTCCGCACCACGCCGTTTTTGCCCAGCCGATCGCGCCCCACTTCAAACTGCGGCTTCACCAACAAAATCACCTCGCGCGGCGGTTGCAACAGCGCCCACAGGGCCGGCAAAACTTTTGTCAGGGAAATAAACGACACATCCGCCACGCCCAAATCGGGCATCGGATCCTCCGGCCCGTAAAGTTCCGCTGGGGTCAGGTGGCGTAAATTTGTGCGTTCTCGCAACACCACACGCGGATCCTGGCGCAACGTCCAAGCCACTTGTCCATAGCCCACATCCACGCCATAGACCTTGGCCGCGCCCGCCTGCAACAGGCAATCGGTGAAGCCGCCCGTGGAAATGCCACCATCAAGGCAGACCCGACCCGTGGGATCGATCGGGAAGGCCTCCAGGGCGTGGATCAACTTTTCGCCACCCCGGGACACAAAGCGCGATCGCGCCGCCACCTCGATCGTCGCATCTTCGGCGATTAGGGTTCCGGGCTTGTCCACGCAGGCGCGATCGACCCGCACTTCGCCGGCCCGAATCCAGCGCTGGGCCAACTGGCGCGACTCGCACAATCCGCGACTCACCAACAGCGCATCTAATCGTTGTTTGCCCGTTTTTGCCACCCAATCAACCGAATTAAAGAATTTTTGCCGAGATCCTGGATTTGGGCGCACAGCGGTGCGCCCCTACGAATTCTTTGTTGATTTTTGGTAATACCGTTGATTGAATTTCAATCTTGGGTAGGGGCGCACCGCCGTGCGCCCTCCGGTTCGTTACGCCCTCCGGTTCGTTACGCCCTCCGGTTCGTTACGCCCTCCGGTTCGTTACGCCCTCCGGTTCGTTACGCCCTCGGGTTCGTTACGCCCTCGGGTTCGATGCGCCTTCCCGTGTCTTACGCCTCGTTCAACACCGCGATCAGCGCTTCACCCATGGCCGTGCAACCCACCAGGGTCTTGCCTTCGGACATGATGTCGCCCGTGCGGAAGCCGCGATCGAGCACTTCGTTCACCGCTTTTTCAATCCGGTCAGCGCCCTCGGGCAGATCCAACCCGTAGCGCAACATCATCGCCGCACTCAGAACGTGGGCCAGCGGGTTCGCCTTGTCTTGGCCCGCAATGTCCGGCGCGGAACCGTGGACGGGTTCAAACACGCCCGGTGTGCCCGGTTCGCCCAAGCTGGCCGAGGGCAACATGCCGATGCTGCCGGTCAGCATCGCCGCCGCGTCCGACAGAATGTCGCCAAACAGGTTGCCCGTGACGATCGTGTCAAATTGCTTCGGCGCGCGCACCAATTGCATCGCCGCGTTGTCTACATATAAATGAGACAGCTCCACGTCGGGATAATCCGCCGCCACGGCCGTCACCCGATCGCGCCACAGTTGCGACACTTCCAACACGTTCGACTTGTCCACCGAGCAGAGCTTGTGGCCCCGACGCTTGGCGGTTTCAAAGGCCACGCGGGCGATCCGATCGACCTCGCTGTCGCTGTAAACCATCGTGTTTACGCCGCGCTTTTCGCCGTTTTCGCCCTCAAAAATGCCGCGCGGTTGCCCAAAATAAATGCCGCCGGTCAGCTCGCGCACCACCATGATGTCCGTGCCTTCGACGACTTCCCGCTTCAGGGTTGAGGCATCCACCAACTGGGGCAAAATCGTCGCCGGCCGCAGGTTGGCAAACAGACCCAGACCGGCCCGCAGACCCAACAGGCCGCGCTCGGGCCGTTGGGCATTGGGCAGGCTGTCCCACTTGTAGCCGCCGATCGCCGCTAGCAACACCGAGTCACTATTGCGGCAGATGTCCAGGGTGCTGGCGGGCAGGGGTTCGCCGGTTTGGTCGATCGCACAGCCCCCGATCGGCGCTTCGGTAAACTCAAACGCCACCCCAATTTTGGGGGCGACGGTTTCGAGCACCTGCACAGCAATGCGGGTAATTTCGGGGCCAATGCCATCACCGGGCAACAGCGCAATGCGATAGGTCTGGGTCACGGGTCAGTCAAATGTCGGGAGGGTTGAACGGATTTCATCATAGGACGGGAGGCGACCCTTTCCATGGGAGATTTTCCGTCTGGCATAGGGCATAGTCGTGAAAGCAAACCGTTATCGATCGCGCAGTTTCCATCATGAGTTCCAAAATTGACATCAATGCCCAGAATTTCCAAAGCGAAGTGGTTAACAAGTCGGGCGAAAAGCCCGTCATTCTCTACTTTTCGTCACCCACTTGCAGCGCCTGCCAACAACTCAGCCCGGTACTAGAAGAGATTGTTAAAAACTATGACGTGGTGCTCGCCAAGGTGAACACCCAACAGGAACCGGGCCTGGTGCAACAGTCGGGCGTGCGATCGACCCCCGATGTGCGGATGATCCAAGGCGGCCGGGCCCTGGATCAGTTTGTGGGCGCAGTGTCGGGCAATGAAGTTCGCAGCTTTCTGGCGCGCAACAGCGTCAACCTGTTGGGTGGGCCGAGGTTTCTGGACTTGACCTCCAACAACGACAACACGACGATCGCCGCCAACAGCCTCAGCGACTCGCCCAGCGGCGTGCGCGCCCTGGCCGGCAACGACACCGTGACCGGCTCGGCGGATGTGGATGTGATTTTTGGCAACGCGGGCAATGACCTGCTGTTTGGCAACGGGGCCAACGACGTGCTCAACGGTGGCGCAGATGACGATCTGCTCGACGGCGGCGAGGGCAACGACCTGCTCAGCGGCAACCGGGGCAATGACTCGCTGATCGGCGGCGAGGGCAACGACATTCTGCGGGGCGGTCGCGACAATGACACGATCGTCGGTGGCAATGGCGATGATGTGCTGTCCGGTGACTTTGGCGTGGATGTGCTGACGGGGGGCGGCGGGCGCGATCTGTTTGTGCTGCGGGCGGAAGAAGCGGCGGGCGGTGCGTCGATCCAAACGGCCGATCAAATTACCGATCTGAGTGCCAGCCAGGGGGATGCGTTGCTGTTGGCGGCGGATTTTGCGATCGCGGATGTGTCGATCGCGGCGGCCAATGTGGGCGGCGGTGCGGCGGCCGATGCGGTGTTGACCCGCACTTCGACCGGGGCAGTGCTGGGGGTGGTGTTGGATCTCACGCCCGATGTGGTGCGATCGGCGCTGCAAGTGATCCCCCCCTCCGCGCTGTAGGACGCTTGGCCCAGGGCGATCGCACCGGTTTGCCCCCGAATGAAGGATGCGGAGGCGGAGATCCGGAAAAACCGGTTGCAAAACTGGCCCCAAAATCGCCGCCACCGCCCACCACAGAATCAGGGTTTCAGACGACGGGCGATCGACCGACTTCCGTAGTTCCACGGTTGCCCGTCTCCGGATTCGCCCCGCCCGCAACAGTAAGAGTCATCAAGAGCGCGACCCACTACCATCGCGACCTTGATTGACCTTCAACCTTGCATCAGGGGCCTGACCATGACCGCTCTTCAAACCATCGCTCGCCTGAGCCAAAGCGTAACCCTCGCCAGCGTGATCCTCGGTTCCGCTGCGTTGATCCAACCGGCAGCGACCGATCGCCTCAATCAAACGTCGGTTGGCCAAACGCTGGTTGAAGCCGTTGCGCCCCAATCGGCCCAGGCTGCCCAGCCCACGCCGCCCGACAATGGCCGCCCCAGCCGCACCCAAGGCACGGGCACGCGCTAGGGCTACAAACCCGCGTGATTGGGCTTCGGGTCGTCTTCCCGATCGGTGGGTTAATCAACGGTGAAGCAACCGTCAACCATGCCGGCCCATGGATCAGACCCAAAGATTTAGACCCAAGTGGCCCCGATCGCTAATCCAGTTATTTAGAATTTCAGTCTGTTGATGTGATCAAATCCAGACGAGAAATTCATGGCAATTAAGCTTTATGGCGGTGCTCGCAGTCGGGCCTCGATCGTTCAGTGGTATCTCGAAGAACTAGGAGTGGCCCACGATTTCATCCTGCTGGACATGCAAGCGGGTGAACATCGCCAACCGCCCCTCACCGAGGTCAACCCCTTTGGCAAGGTTCCGGCGATCGAAGACGGCGACTTTAAGCTCTGGGAATCGGGCGCAATTTTGCTCTATCTCGATGCGAAATATGGCCCCGAAAAGACGGTGGAACAACGGGCGATCGATCAGCAGTGGGTCTTGTTCGCCAACTCCACCGTGGCCACCGGGATTTTTGTGGAAGCCAACCGCGAGCGGGAAGCGCCGCGCCTGCTGGGGGGCATTAATGATCTCCTGGCCAAAACGCCGTATATCGCGGGCGACACCTTCGGGGTGGCCGATGTGGCGTTGGGATCGATTTTGGCCTACATCCCAATGATGTTGAAGATGGATCTGTCGCCCTATCCGGCGGTGGCGGCCTACTTGCAACGGCTGGGCGATCGGCCCGCGTTCCAAAAGGCGATCGGTGGTCGCAGCGTTTAGGGCGAGGTAATCAGACGGGGCCGGGGCGATCGCCTGGATTCAGCACAAGGCAAAAGGGCACACGGCGGTGTGCCCCTACCGGAGATGTGCGGAATTGCAGGATTTTGGAGCGATCGACCCGGCCCGCCCTAGGAGGATTGTGGACTCGTGTTGCTGGCATAGACGGGGCAGCAGCCATCGGGGGCCACGCGCCGATCGGCCAGGGGCGAGGCGGGATTGCGACAGTGGAACCCGCGATAAAACTGACAGGTTTGGCAGCAGAGTACGTCGGCCGCTTCTAGCCAAGAGGTGCTGCGATCGAGCACTTCGCGCGGGGACATACCGCGTAACACCAAGTCGGAACCCTGCCAGCGGGCTTCCACCAGGCCGGTTTCCGCAAAGGCTTTCCAGCGAGGACTATGGGCGATCGCATCGGGCAGGTGAATATTCGCGCCGCCGTCACCGGTGCTAATTTCGGCTTCATAGCGCTCGATCGGGGCCGCCGGTTGGGCAAAGCTCTCCCCGATCGGCAGTTCCAGGGGCGTACCCGCGCTGGGGCAATGGATTTGGTAGCGGCTGTTCAGTTCGTCGAGGGCGGCGAGGTCGGCCAAATAGTCGATCGCCCCGTGGACAAACACCACGTGTTGCGGCCGAATGTTGTGGATCAGTTGCAGCGTGCCGAGGCCGTCGGAATGTTCCGATAGATCGTAGGTGCTGTGGAGGATCCGATCGCCTTCGGTGCTGCCCCGGGGCGGTTCCTTGTCCAAGCGCCCACCCGCCGCCGCTTGCACCGACACCAGCCAGCGCCCCGTTTGACAAAACTGCTGACACAGTTCCGCCACGGGCAAGTCATCATCCACCAAAAAGAGACCAGGCGCATTTGACGCGGGATCCGGCAAGGCCCGATCGCTCGGCAAGCGTCGCACCAGGGGCCGCACCCGATCGTCCCAAAACAGATTTTGATGCCGCGCGAAGTTCTGCACCGACTCCGGCAAGCGATCGAGAATTTCTAAATAGGCATCACAGCCCGCCGCCACCTTGCGATCGACCCAGATCGTAAACTCGCGCCCCGTGAAATAGTGGTGGCTGCGGAGCAACATCAGCAACTCTTGCCCCAACCCCAACAGCGGCACGGGCAACAGCACCGATCGGCCCTGGGCCAGGGCTTGGCTCACCTGTTCCGCGAGGTCATTTTCCTGGCGACGGCGGCGCACTCGGCGGCCCACGCCGTAGGATCCTTCCACAATCAGCACATCTGGCTCCAGGCCGCGCACCTCCGTCAGGGACATCCCTTCCACCAAGCGCCCGTTCGACAGGAAAAAATCGCCACTGTAGACCACGCGATATTCCCGCGATCGATCACTGCGGCCGGCGGCTTCTCGCTGGTAGCGCAGGAGCGTCAGGGCTGCCCCCGGCAAGTGGCCCGCCGGAAACAGTTCCACGGTCAGGTCATCCGCCAAGGCCACGGGCGATCGCCAGGGCAGCGCTTGACAAAACAGGGGAATCGACTCCAAGGGGCGATCGAGCCAATTGGTGTGCAACAGTTGAGCCGTTTCACCGCTGGCCAAAATCGGCAAGCTGGGAAAACGCTCGTGCAATGACAACAGCCCCCGCGCATGATCCCGGTGGGCATGGCTACAGATGGCCCAATCGGCGGGCCGGCGGGCCAAGGCCGGGGCGATCGATCGCAGGGCGGCGGCGTTCGCATCACCGACCCGATCGCCCAGCAGCGGCGATAGATTGCGCAAGCCACAGTCGAGCATGACGCGATGGGTTCCCAGTCGCATCACCAGGCACATGCCTTCGCCCCCATGGCCCACGGCGTAGGGCAAGCACTCTAGCTCGGTCACAGGTGTTGATCCTTAGATGGGTCGATCGGCGGCGGTGCAGGCCGATCGTCCGGTGCTAGTGAGCCGAGCCGTTGCCGTGATAGTTATCCGTGTCGTAGAACCCGTTGCGCGTGCCAAAAAACAGGCAAGCAACTGTGAACACACCCGTCAACACCGCCAAAATAAGTTTGACATCCATAGGAAACTGAAGCCTGTGCTGTTCAAAGGGGTAGAAAACGTCCGCCGTCAGGTAATTCAGGCGCTCTCTGAGCGTGACCCAAAACCTGAAGTCGTTTCTCTACCGTATCGAGCGGCTCCGGGCCTGTCAAATGGGCGATCGCGCTGGTGCTCCGATCAAACCATTGCTGAACTGGTGACCAACCTCCCGATCGGCCCCGGGCTACAGCACAATTTCGGCCACCTCGTCCAGCAGTTGACCAATTGATGGGTCTGATGGGTCGCGTCGTTGCCAAATGCTTGGCCCTGGCGCATCGGCCTCGGGCGTGGCATCCCGGCCACAACGACTGACAAAGGCACACGATCGACAGGCGGGGCTGTTCAGGGGCACTTGGGGCAGCGACTCGCCCTGACGATAGGCGGCGATCGCCCGATCGATCTGATCCGCCGCCTCCGTCAGTTGGCGCTGAATGGTGCGATGCCACTGGCGGCTATACTCAAACGTTTCTTCGACCACGGTGGGAGCCGCCGCCGGATTAGCGTCGCTATCGCCGGGCAAATCCGTCCCCGTCGCCGGCCGCACAAACCAATAGCTCATGGACAGGCGATCGGGCGGCAGGTCGATCGTCTCCGCCAAAACGTACAAATACAGGCGCGTTTGCCAGTCCTGCTTCAGGCGATCGCGCGACACCGGGCGGGCGTGGGTTTTCCAATCAAAAATCCGCGCGCCTTCCGGGTGCAACGCCAGCAAGTCATACACCACCGTCAGCAACCGATCGCCCAGCAGTTTGGTGCGCCGGTGTTCCGCATCCAGCGTCCAGGACAACGCGGGATCAGTGGGATCGGCGCGATCGAGCCAGCCCTGCAACTGGGTCCAAGTGCGATCGATCGCCCCCCGCAAGGCCAGCTCCTCCGCATCAGCCGATCGGCCATCGGCCAGGGACGGGCGATCGGGAGGTCGATCGGCCTCCGCAAACTGCACCGACTGTTGCATCAACCAGTGGAATCGACTCCCCCAAGCCATCCGCGCCTGTTGGTTTGGATTGGCCGGCAACACCAAACAATCCAAATACCAATGCTGGAACTGGCGCGGACAAGTCATCCACGCATTCAGAACCCCTTGGGATAGATGTTGCATGGGGGTTGCACTGGGGAAAAACGTTTCTGATTTCTTTGCAAAGTGCCTGCAAAGCACCTGCAAACCGTCTGCAAACTGCCTGCAAACCGAATCTTGAAATCCAGCTATTTGGCCGAGCAGTACGTATTCACTTCCTTCACCAAGCTGCTTTCATCTTTTGCTGCTGACTCGCCCATTTTGCTCGCGCTGGTCACATCTTCTTGCAGTTGCTTCAGCCGTTTCAGGCTATCCGGTGTCGGTTTTTTCGTCTTTTCCATTTCTTCGAGGGCCGCACCCACTTTGCTCGATGCGGTACTCAGATCCGAATAGATTTTGGAAAAGCGTCCCTGAAATCCCTTCAAGGATTCATCGGCCACTTCGACTGCACCAATTTCCTTCGATAAACCGCTCAGATCACCGGATAGTTTCTTCATGGCCGGTGCATCCATGCCCTTAATGCTCTGGCTGATTTGCTGGCCTTTGTTGACCACCGCGATCAGTTTGTTGCATTGGGCAACTTTGCTTTCGCCACAACCCACCAGGACGACGGTGAGCATTGTTACGGCAATGCCTAAACGGGCAGAAATTTTCGGTTGAGTGGGGCGAGTGGCGCGATCGGACTGAGTGAACATCATGGGTATTAAAACTCCTACAATCACCAATTGAATATCGTGAACAACACTACCAACAGCCCTGCACAAACAGCACTACAAATATAGGACGATATCCTGTAATGAGGTGATCCAAATCCTAATAACAAAATAGTCGAAACTAGCGGCAATTAAGACTGGAACTTCGCTCAGGGTTAGGGCAGTCCTGGGTTTTGCGAAACGATGGAATCGCTCCGATCGAATTCTCCAGATTCAAACATCTCGGTTTGCACTCAATATCAGCAACCAACCGAGATCGTTACGGGTCGAGTTGCGGATCTGGACACAGGAGATGTCTGGGCTAAGGACGAAAATTGGGCCCAATCTCGGCGGCGATCCTTGCGGACTGATAGCCTATTCTATGCTTCCGATCGTAACTTGGCCCCCTATGATTTTCGATCCAGACTTTATGCCGCTGTTGCGCCGATCGGCTGATCGGCTGTTTTCCCTGATCGATCGATTTGGGGAAGCGCGGGTGTTGGTGGTCGGCGACCTAACCCTTGATGAGTTTTTGACGGGCTATGTGGAACGGATTTCCCGTGAGGCCCCGGTTCCCATCATTCGCCACGAGCGCACGCGCCAAGTACCCGGCGGTGGGGCCAACGCGGTCTATAACCTAGCCAAATTGGGTGCAAACGTCCAGGTAGCCGGTTTTGTGGGCAATGACGTGCAGGGGTTGGCCATGCGCCAAATCTTTGAGGCGGCGGGCATCGATACGACGGGGGCGCTGGTGGAAGCGGCGCGGCCGACGGTGACGAAAACGCGGATTTCGGCCCACTCGCGCCAGTCGGTGACGCAGCAAATTGTCCGGTTCGATCGCAAGTCCGACGATCCGCCAACGGCCGCCGACTGCGATCGCCTGGCTCAGTTTGTGGCCGATCGCGCCCCGAAGGCCCAGGCCGTGGTTTGTTCCGACTATGGCGATGGGGTGTTTTCCAGCGGCGTGATTCAGGCGGCCCTGACCGGCCAGCCGGTGATCGTCGATGCCCAAACGGATTTGGCCCGCTACCAAGGAGCCACCTGGTTTACGCCGAACCTGCCGGAAGCGGAACGGGAAGCCGGGTTTGGGATTACGGATGATGCCAGCCTGCTGAAGGCGGGGGCGACCTTGCTGGCGAAAACCCAGGCGGAGTATGTGTTGATTACCTGTGGGGAGTCGGGCATGAGTTTGTTTGCCCGATCGGGTGATATTTCCCACATTCCGGCGTTTAACCGGGCGGAAGTGTTTGACGTGACCGGCGCGGGTGACACGGTGGTGGCGGCCTTGACCCTGGGGCATGTGCTGGGGGCCACGCCCTGGGAATCGGCGGTGCTGGGTAACTTAGCCGCCAGCTTGGTAGTGCGCCACATCGGCACGGCCACCACCAGCCGGGATGAGATGAAACGCGCCTTGAAAGCTATGCTCGATCGCGACAGCCAGTAGGGGCGCACGGCGGTGCGCCCCTAGGGTAAGGGTCGGCGACCGACCTGGGTTGAAGGGATCGCCTGACTGAAAGCTATGCTCGATCGCGACGGCCAGTAAGGGCGCACGGCGGTGCGCCCCTACGGTAAGGGTCGGCGACCGACCTGGGTTGAAGGGATCGCCTGACTGAAGGATCTGAATTAATTGCTCGTACAGTTTCCCCGAATTTATGACTGACTCGATCGCCCGTTCCCCTCGCCGCATCATCATCACGGGTGGTGCGGGCTTCATTGGTTCCAACTTCGTGCGCCACTGGTGCGATCGCTACCCGGGCGATCGGGTGGTGGTGCTGGATGCGCTGACCTACGCGGGCAACCGGGCCACCTTGGCGGATCTGGAGGCGGCCGATCGCCTGCGGTTTGTGCAGGGCGACATCACCGATCGGGAATTGGTCGATCGGCTCCTGGCCGAAGAACAGATCGACACGATCGCCCACTTCGCCGCCGAGTCCCACGTGGATCGATCGATCCTCGGCCCCGGAGCCTTTGTGCAAACCAATGTGGTCGGCACGTTCACCCTCCTCGAAGCCTTCCGCCAGCACTGGCTCGCGGCGGGTAAACCAGCCGATTGGCGATTTCTGCATGTGTCCACCGATGAGGTCTACGGCTCCCTCGGCGAAGACGATCCCGCCTTTTGCGAAACCACGCCCTACGCGCCCAACAGCCCCTATTCCGCCTCGAAAGCCGGTAGCGACCACCTGGCCCGCGCCTACTTCCACACCTACGGGATGCCGACGATCATCACCAACTGCTCCAACAACTATGGGCCGTACCATTTTCCGGAAAAGCTGATCCCGCTGATGTGCATCAACATTCTGTTGGGCAAGCCGCTGCCGGTCTATGGCGATGGGCAAAATATCCGCGATTGGCTCTACGTGGAAGACCACTGCGGTGGCATTGATGCGGCGATCCACAAGGGGCGGCCCGGTGAGGCCTACAACATCGGCGGCAATAATGAAGTGCGGAATTTGGACTTGGTGAAGCTGCTGTGCGGGTTGATGGATGAGCTGGCCCCGCAGCATGGCTGGCAGTTGCCCATTCAACCGAGTAGCAGCCTGATTACCTTCGTGACCGATCGCCCCGGCCACGATCGCCGCTACGCGATCAATGCCGAAAAAATCCGCACCGAGCTGGGTTGGGAGCCGTCCGTCACCGTTGAGGAAGGGTTGCGCCGCACCGTCACCTGGTATTTGACGAACCGCCGTTGGTGGGAACCGCTGCTGTCGGCGGACTACCAAACCTATTACCAAACCATGTACGATCGCCGCCCGGAAACGGCCTAGCCTCGCCGGGGCGATCGCGCCTGCTCAAAACCCAACAACAACCCAACAAAAACCAAACCCTCCCCGCAGAATCGATCGGGGAGGGCTGGTTAATTCGGCAATTAATGCCTAAGGGTTGGGTTAACCGCGGATGCCGTCTTGCCTCAGCTTCCGACCTGGAAAAACCAGGTGGGTACTCTTGTCTCTGTTTAAAGTTTCTGAGTTAACAAAGCGCCGAAGCGCCCGCTCAGTCTACTGCCACTAAGACATTGGGTGAGTCCCCGAAGTTGGAACAAACATAGATCGCAAAACAATTATTGGCAGTCACCAACATCGCAGCAAAACCCAATCGGAATTATAGCAAACTCGCCCGAATCGCGATCGGGCGATCGCCATTCCCCGGAACCTAAGCCCGATCGCCATACCAGATTTGTTCGAGCCGATCGATCGCCCCTTGCAGTTCGATCGGGGAATCCGCGAGCACGGTGACGTGGCCCAGCTTGCGGCCCGGGGTGGCGCTGGTTTTGCCATACCAGTGGACGGTGGCGCGGGGCACGGCGGCCAGGCGATCGCGCAAGTCTTGATAGTCGCTGGTGGCGGTTTCAAAGCCCAAGAGATTCACCATCGCCGCGTGGGGACAGTGCAGCTCGACGGGCCCGAGGGGCAACCCCGCCACGGCCCGCAGGTGCTGCTCAAACTGGGAAGTGGGGCACGCATCGATCGAGAAGTGGCCGGAGTTGTGGGTGCGCGGCGCGACTTCGTTCACGGACACTTGCCCATCGGCGGTCACGAATAGCTCGATCCCAAAAATGCCGATCGCGCCGATTTGGTCCAGCAGGCGGCGGGCGATCGCGTGGCAATCGGCGGCGACGGCGGGGGCGATCGGCGCGGGGGCAATCACCCGCCGACAAACCTGGTTCACCTGCTGGGTTTCGACGATCGGATAAATCGCCAGTTCGCCCGTGGCCGATCGCGCCGCGATCGCCGCCAACTCCCGCTCAAAGGGCACGAACGCTTCCAAAATCAACGGTTGCCAATGCCAGCGATCGCCCGTGGCCAGCAGTTCTGCGCGATCGGCCACCACCCGCGTGCCTTGGCCGTCGTAGCCGTGACGGCGGGTTTTCAGCACGGCCGGAAAGGTCAGGGGCTGGCCATTTTCCCAGCGGTCGATCGTTTCCGCGTGGGTGCGATCGGCGATCGCCGCAAAGGCCGGCACCGGCAGCCCAATCCGTTCCAAAAAACAACGCTGGGTGTACTTATCCAGCAAGGGTTCCAGGCTTTGCAGGCTGGGTCGAAAACAAGCGCCCGATCGCGCCAGCTCCCCCAGCGCCGCCAAATCCACAAACTCGTTCTCAAACGTGACCACATCGACCCGATCGACCAACTGGCGCGTTACCCGCGCCTCGCCCACGGCCCCCTGCACCACCGCCGCCTCGCCCACCCGCGCCACCGCCGGATCGTCGAGTTTGGGCGTTTGCACCACCAACGACAGCCCGAGTTTTGGGGCCGCCTCCGCCATCATCCAAGCCAGTTGTCCGCCCCCAATCACCCCGATCGTTTGCACCGGCACTCGATCGCTCCCGGCCGAAACGGCAACTTCTAATACGGCCATGACCTCAACTCCTTAAAAACCCAAGAATCCAAACCCAAACGATCCAGCCTTCAACAACAATCGCTGAAAAATACCGATTCTTGCAGACTAGAAACGGCGACGAATTCTACAGAATAACGTCAACCCCAGACGGTGCAGTGATCAATCACCCATCCCTAGGATCGACAGCCTAGCGATTCGCGCGTATCCATCCCCGTTTGCGAATTTGTCCCACGGGCGATCGCGCAGAGTTCCTTGACTTGCGCCCCATCTAGGATCGCCATTTCAAAATCTGCCCCCTCAATATTCACATCTTTAAAAATCGACCCCAACAGAATCGATTCCACCAAAATCGCATCACTCAAATCCGTGCCAATAAACTTCACCGAATCCATAAAAGCATTCGTTAAATCGGTTCCCTGGAACTTCGTATCCTTCAACAGGGAACCACTAAAGGAAGCTCCCGGCATTTCCGAATAACTGAAATTCACATCGGTCAAATTCGCATTAGAAAATTCAGCGGATTTGAGAATTTGATTGGAAAAATCTTGCCCTGACAATTCCGCATTGCTATAGGAAATCGGCGGTGCATATTGCTTCAGTTGCGCTTGGGCAGTCCCCGGCGCGATCGCCCACAGCAGCACCACCAACCCCATCACTCCCAACCGGCGCGCCCCCAACCAGCGCGATCGCCCTGAAGCCGTTGGCCCATTGCCCGCCGTCGGTTCCCACGCCATCGACGGATGGCGCGTGGCCAAGGGTGCAAATAGCCGAGTGAATAGCGAAGTGAATAGCCAAGCGAATAACCGAGCGATCATGCTGCTGCCTGCCCTAGCCAGGTCGGGATTCTCTCCATCAGATTAGCGGTCTTTGCAACCAATCCCAACCGTGGTTCCGAGGCGACAAGCACTAGGATAGAAGCACCCAGCGATCGACCCGGGCCAGGCACGATAACCCGTCGATCGTCGATCGAATCGACTTGATCCAAGAATGGGAATTGAATGAGCAAAGATTTAAGAGGATTGAATTAGCCATGCCACGCTTTATTATTACCTGGATTATTTCTGCCTTGTCCCTCGCCTTGACGGCCAACCTTGTCCCCGGTATTGAATTGGCTAGTTGGCAGGCCGCCGCGATCGCCGCTTTGATTTTTGGACTGATTAACGCCACCATTCGACCCATTATTTTCATCCTCACTCTCCCGCTAAATATTCTGTCCTTAGGTTTGTTTTCGCTGGTGATTAATGCGTTCTGCTTAATGTTGGTTGCCTACTTCAGCCCCACGGGGTTTGTGGTGACTGGGTTTATTCCTGCCTTGATTGGTTCTGTGGTCATTGCCATTGCCAGTAGTGGTCTCCATGTTTTGTTTGGACTCTTGGGATTGGAGCCAGAGACCCGCTCCTAGTAGCGCAGCAAGCTTATTTTGATCGGTCAAATCAAATGACTGTTGCCGTCACCAGATCGTTGGGCAGCAAGGGGCTTAAGCCCCTTGTGACTACGACTGACTTCGCGACTTTGACCCAGTAAATTCAGGCAGCCGCGCTACTAGAATGAGAAGCCGAATATTTTAGGAAAGATTGTGCAGGGATCACGCAGGAAGTAACGCAAAAAAGAGACTGGGAACCAGCAGCAAATATCGAAAAACATCAACAGAAATTTAAAAGAAATCTGCTGCTTATTTGCTGATTAGCGGATGTTTCAAGGGTGATGTGTATAATTTCTTGACGAAGTGATTTCGCCATATTTGCCATCGTTACTATTGTTTTCATAACGGTAGCGTTCGATCGGTCGTGCCGGGGGGTACTTTTTGCACAGGCGGATTAGCTTAAGACAATCAGTGTATGGGCGAGATCGTTGACCGCTCACCGTGATGATTCAGCCATTGTGTCGCCTCCAAGGTTTGTACTCCGATGTTTGTACTCCGATCGCGTGCTGATCGCGCGTGCTGATCTCACGTGTCCATCTCGCGTGCTCATCTCGCGTGCTCAAAATTTTGTGTTAGCCAATGCCTTGCTCCACTGGGCTGTCTGCGGAGATTTGGATCGTTGATGACCACCCGGACACATTGCGAGATTTGCGCCAAACCCTGGTGCGTCGGGGTTATCAGGTCAAAACGCAATTGGGTCAATGGTCAGTACTGGATGAATTGCGGGGAACGGATTCAAATCTAGGGAATCGTCCCGATTTATTGCTGTTGGGGCCGGGGGTGATTCAAGCTTCGGCGGCGGTTTGGTGTCAGAAGCTGCGGCAGTTGGGCACGGCGGCCCTGTTGTGGATTGCGGTGGGCCATGGCAACAATCCCCAACAGCGGATTGAGGTGTTTCGATCGGGCGGCGCGGACTATTTGGAACACCCGCTCCATGTGGCGGAGGCGATCGTTCGCATTGAGCGCCAACTGACCTTGCATCTCCAGCGATCGGAGCTACAGACCAGGGTGGAGCAACTCCAGCAAGAGATGTTGGACTACCAGCGCGTGGAACTGGAAATGCAACTGTTTCTGGCGCTGACCCAGGCGATTACGGAGGCAACGGAGATTGAGCAAGCCTTCCATTCCGTGTTGGATTGTGTGTACCGGGCGATCGGGTGGGACTACGGCGAAATTTGGATGCCCGATACCGCCGGCCGCCACCTGATCATGGCTCGATCGCACTACACCGCCGACAACAACACCCTGCAGCAATTCGACCACGCCAGCCAGTCCTTGCACTTCGAGCGCAACCAGGGCGTGGTGGGTCGCGTTTGGGAAACGGGACGGCCCCTATGGATCGAAGATGCCGCCCAAATGCACGACGGTTTCTTTGTGCGACAGCCCCTCGTTTTGGCGGCCGGGCTGCGGGCTAATTTGAGCGTGCCGATCACGGTGAATGGGCAAATCATGGCGGTGCTTTGTCTGTTCCATCGGATTGCGATCCCCTTTGATGGGCGACTGATCAAGCTCATGGGCGCGGTGGCTTCCCAAATGGGGGTTTTACTCCAGCGCAAAAAAGTGGAATTAGACCTGCGCCGGGCCAATTTGCAACTGGAGGTGCTGGCTAAGCTGGATGGCCTGACGCAAATTCCCAACCGGCGCTGTTTTGATAGCTATTTGCTCCGGGAGTGGCAGCGCTTGGCGGAGCATCATCAGTGGATTGGGGTGGGCCTGTGCGATGTGGATCACTTCAAGCAATACAACGATGCCTACGGACACCAGGCGGGCGATGAATGTTTGATTCAAGTGGCGCGGGCCCTGAGCGCGGTGGTGTCGGAGTCGGCGAATTTAGTCGCCCGCTATGGTGGCGAGGAGTTTGTGGTGATTTTGTCGGACACGAGTGTGGAGCAGATCGAGGCGATCGCCCAGGCCATTCAACAGGCGATCGCGCAGTTGGCGATCGACCATGCCAAATCCAGCGTCAGCCAGTACGTCACCCTGAGCATGGGATTTGCGATCGCCCAGCCCCACCAGCCCACCAGCTCACCGGATGAACTGTTGCGCCTGGCGGATCAGGCCCTCTACGCCGCCAAGTACAGTGGCCGTAACCAATATCGGCTGGCGGCCGCAGGGGACTGACGAGCTAGTGGCCTCGTCCTAGGGCGTGTCATCCAATCCCCAAAACCCTGATTCTTGCGTTGCCGGATCGTGGGGGGGCAAGGGGCTGGAGCATCTTGTCTGGGGCGGTTGAGTTGGGAAAATTCGTCGTTTCAGCTTCAATCCCACTTCATTTGATGACACGCTCTAATAACATCTATTTTCTTTAGCCCGTTGCGAGCGATCGCCCCACTCCCATGCTTTTTGCCCATTCGCTGCGGTTGGTGGTCGATCGCTTCCAGCGATTCCGGCCTCGCTGGTGGTCTCATTCCCAAGACAATCAACCGGTTCAAACCGCGTCGTTTACGTCGTTTCAACAGCGCTGGTCGTGGTCTTCGTTGCAGGTGCGGCTCACGCTGGAGCTAGGGGCGATCGCGGTGTTGAGCCTGGGCAGCGTTGCCCTTTGGTCGGCTTGGCAGATGCAACAAACCCTGGCCGCCGCTCACAAACAAACCCTGAGCTACATTGCCCAACGCTTTCCCGAGCAGCTCGAACTGTATGATGAGCGCGGCTTGCTGGCGACGGGGCTGCCCACCACGATCGACAAGGTGGCCATGTCGGGGTTGATGGCCTGGGTGACGGATGCGGCGGGGCGACCGATCGCCGAACCCCCCGATCCGACGGGGGCGATCGCCCGGGTGCGCGCCCTGCCGACCATGCCGGAGCAACCGACGATTGTCCAAACGGGCGATCGCTACTGGGTGCTGTGCGGCTTGCCGTTGGTAGTGCGCGGCCAGACGATCGGGCGGGTGTATTTTGCCCAGGACGTGAGCCGCGATTGGCAAAAACTGAATGGCAGCTTGCGGGCGCTGCTGATCGTGAATGGGCTGGCGATGCTGATCGCGATGGGGGCGATCGGGCGGCGAATTCGGCGGGCCCTGTCCCCCCTGGCAGCCATGAGCCAAGTAGCGAGCGCCGTCTCCGCCGATGATCTGGGCGGCGCAACGCTGCAATTGCAGGCGGCCCCGGATGAGGTGCGCGGTTTGGCCCAAGCCTTTAACGATATGCTGGCGCGGCTGGCAAACTCCTGGGAACAGCAGCGGCAGTTTGTGAGCAATGCCTCCCACGAGTTGCGCACGCCGCTGACGGTGGTTTTGGGCTATTTGCAAAGTGTCTTGCGCCGCAGCACCAACTTGAACGATTACCAGCGGGCCGCCTTGACCACGGCGGAGGCGGAGGCCGATCGCACGGTGCGCATGTTGCAAGATTTGCTGGACTTGGCGCGGATCGACAATCGCCAGTTGCACCTGCGCCAGGCTCCGATCGTCCTGAATACGCTGGTGCTGGAAGTGGCGGATTTGCAGCAACGGGTGCACGATCGCCCGATTCACGTCACCGCGCCGCCGGAGGATTTGGTGGTGCTGGCCGATCGCGATCGCCTCAGCCGCGCCCTGATCAATTTGCTCGACAACGCCGCCAAATATTCCGCGCCGGACAGCCCGATCGAGCTGATGTTGCAACGCCAGGACGACGGGGCGGCGATGCATGTGCGCGATCGCGGGGTGGGGATTCCCCTGGCTAACCAAGGGCGCGTCTTCGAGCGGTTCTATCGGGGTGACGACGAAATGACCCGATCGCGCGACGGCACGGGGCTGGGCCTGGCGATCGCCAAGGGGGCGATCGAAGGCATGAACGGTCGCATCCGCCTGGTCTCCCAACCCGGCGTAGGCAGCACCTTCACGATCGAGCTGCCGCTGTGGACTCCCGCCCTATGACCTCACAAATTCCGACCTCACATATTTTGTTAGTCGAAGACGATGCCAACCTCGCGCGGTTTGTCGAAGGCGAACTCCAGCTAGAGGGCTATCAGGTCACGGTGGCCGCCACGGGGCTAGACGGCTTGCGGGCGGCGCGGGCCGAGCCACCGCCGGATTTGCTGATTCTCGATTGGATGTTGCCGGGCCTGTCGGGGTTGGATCTCTGTCTGCGGCTGCGCGAAACGGGTTTGCAGGCTCCGATCGTCCTGCTGACGGCCCGCGATGAAATTCCCGATCGCGTCGCCGGTCTAAACGCCGGAGCCGATGACTACGTGGTCAAACCCTTCAGCATCGCCGAGTTGCTGGCACGGGTGCGGGCCCACTTGCGCCGCGCCTATCCCGACCAGCCAGACGGTCTGCAATTCGAGGATCTGACCCTCAATGGCCTGACCCGTGAGGTGCATCGCGGGGGCGATCGCATCGACCTGACGGCCAAGGAATTCGACCTGTTGGAATTTTTGTTGCGTCACCCGCGCCAGGTGATGCCGCGCGATCGGCTGCTGGAATCCGTCTGGGGCTACGACTTTGGGGGCGAATCCAACATCGTCGAGGTCTATATCCGCGCCCTGCGAATCAAGCTGGAAATGGCCGATCGGCCCCGCCTGATCCACACGGTACGCGGCGTTGGCTACGTGTTGCGCGACTATGCCTAGGGCAAGAACCTAGATGGCGTAAGCGTTTCACCTCCCTTCGATCGTCCCCCCGATCGCCCAATCCGACAGGTTTAATCACCCATTCATCTGGGACTCATCTAGGCCGCCTACAGTCAGGTTCAGAGCGATCAAAAGACCACGAGCGCCGCATCGAGCCAGCCTCAGCCGCTCGATCGCCCATGCTCGATCGCCATCCCATTCCCAGGACTTGAAGGTTATGAAACGGACTGCTTTCGCATTGGTGTTGGCCGTTAGCGCAACGGTTTCAGCGATCGGCCTCGCCCCCGTCCAAGCTCAACCCTCGGCCACCGCCCGCAGCAGCGGCATCACCCTGGCCAAGCAAACGATGCGAGTGGTCAAATCCGGCAGCTTCATGGCCCTCGAACACCCGACCCAGGGTACAGCCCGCATTGTCATGAACGGTGCGCAAACCATGCTGGAGTTGGGCAGCAATTTCCGAAGCGACAGCGGCCCCGATCTGAAAGTGGTGTTGCACCGCGCCGCCAAACCGGGCATGAAGCTGATGGAAGGCGACTACATCATCCTCAGTTCGCTCCAAAAAACCACCGGTTCCCAGAGCTACATGATCCCCAGCAACGTCAACCTGGCGCAGTATCGATCGGTTGCCATTTGGTGTCACCAGTTCAACGCCACCTTTGGGGCCGCCACCCTCAACTAAGTGCCGCCACGACCGTTAGCGAATCAAATAATCAGCCATCGCTTCGGCGTGGTGCCACCAACTGGGGCCGCCCACCCAATTGCGCGAGGGCAAATGCCCGATCGGGGCGTTGGCTTGAAACTGAAAGTCCTCATCGCCTAGCTCGGGGCGGCTACCGGGCCAGCCCACGCGGTTGCAAAACTGGTTGTAGTCGGCGCTTTGGAGGGCGGTGCGGCTTTGGATGATTAGCCCAAATCGACCGTGGCTGTAATGCATCCACAACAGGTCGATCGCCAGTAGATCAGGTCGGCTCAGTCTCGGAATTTCGCTGGTTTGGATGAAGCGCCGCCGCCCGCCCAGTTGTTGGCACAGCAGGTCTCGGGTCAGCTCATCGGCGGTTTGCCACTCGCCCGCCGCGAGCAGTCGTTCGAGGGGCCGATAGTCGAGGTTGACGACGGAAACCACAACGCCCCGATCGCACAGGGGCGTTTTCACTAATGGGGACGGCAACAATCGCACCCACCAAGTCGGCAGCGGCGGCGTGATCGTTGGCAAGCGCGATCCGCTGGTTAGGCGGGTTTGAGTGGGAATTTCGTCGCTGGGCCAGCGGGGCGGAAAGCTGGTCACCGTGGGCCGATCGTCACTGGCGGGATGCGGCGGGGGCGATCGCTTGGCCCGCGACGGCGACGGTTTGGCGGGGCTGGGTGGGCGATCGAGATCCGCCAGCATCGCCACGGCCGAGGGGTAGCGCTGGCCGGTGGCGCGGGTGACGGCGCGATCGAGCACGGCGGCCAACCGAGGCGGCACGATCGCCCCCGGCGGCAAAAAGTCTCGCCACACCCAACAGTCATCGGTGCTATCGCGCAGTAAAAAAGGTGAAACCCCCGTCAACAGCCGCAAGCAGGTGACTCCCAGGCTGTACAAATCGCTGGCGGGCAGGGCTTTGCCGGCCAGTTGCTCGGGCGCGATATATTCCGGCGAACCGACGATCGTGCCCGTTTTGTCGATCAGGTAGGGATTGAGCACCTTGGCGATGCCGAAGTCGATCAGCACCACGCGGCGATCGGTGCGGCGGCGAATGAAGTTGCTGGGTTTGATGTCGCGGTGGACGATCCCCCGATCGTGGACAAATTGCAGCACCGGCAGCACGTCGCGCAGCAAGCCTTCAACCTTGCGGGGAGACAGGGGGCCGCCGATCGCCTCGCGGGCCAGGGTGGGCCCGTCGATCCATTCCTGCACCAGGTACACCGTGCGATCGGCTTCGAGGCGATCGAGAAACTGCGGAATTTGGGGATGATGGCCCAGGTCGGCTAGCAGTTGGGCTTCGCTGTCAAACAGGCGGCGAGCCTTCGGATCGCGGGCATAGGAACTGGCCAGTTGCTTGATGGCACAGGTGGCCCGATCGGGAGAGGCCTCGTCGATCGCCAAAAAGGTGCGCCCAAACCCGCCACGCCCGATCGGGGCCGTGGGCAAGTAGCGATCGCCCAAGCGCAGGGGCCGATCGCAGGCCGCACAAACGGCCGCATCGTCGCTATTTTCGGGAGCCGTGCAATCGGGATTCAGACAATAGCTCATAGGCTGTCGGGTCGGGCGCTCGGGTCGATCGTCTGGGGCGATCGTCAACTCTTCCCGCCGGGCGATTGGGAGCATCTTGGCACATTCCGCCGCTAGCTCAATGCTGGCTGATTCTCATCAATGCTGGCTGATTCTCATCCAGCCGATCGCTCAATTCCCTAAATCCGTCAGCCAATAGGTCGTCATCTCGCCCTTGCCCTTCACCAGCACCGTGCCCCGGCGCTCAAACCTGAATTGCTCCCGCAGCCGATCGAACGCCGCCTGGCTCACCTGAATCCGACCGGGCTGGCCCAAGGACTCCATCCGGCTGGCAACATTCACCGTGTCGCCCCACAGGTCGTAAACCAGCTTTTTCATACCAATCACGCCAGCAACGGCGCTGCCGCTGTGGATGCCGATCCGCAATCGAAAGGCGCTGCCGTCGGGTTTGCGATATTGGGCGATCGCTCGTTGCATGGCTAGGGCTAAGTGGGCGATCGCCGTGGCACTGTCCGATCGCGGCTTGGGCACGCCGCCCACCACCATGTAGGCATCCCCGATCGTCTTGATTTTTTCCAGGCCGTATTGCTCCACCAAGTCATCAAAAATGCAAAACACATCATTCAAAAACTGCACCACCACCGTCGGCGGGTGCTGGGCCGCAAAGCTCGTGAAATCCACAATGTCCGCAAACAGCACCGTCACATCGGCGTAGGTTTCCGCCACCGTTTGCGATCCGTCGGCGAGCTGTTGGGCAATGCTGGCGGGCAAAATATTGTGTAGCAAATCGTTGAGCCGATCGGTTTGGGCCGCGAGTTCCGCCGTCCGTTGTTCCACCCGTTGCTCAAGCTGGCGATTCAGGGTGGCGATCGACTTGACCGCGCGCGATCGCTCCGACTCCGCCGCCGACAGCACCATCGAAGTCACCGTCATCACCCCCAAAAAGGCCTGCAAAAACAGCACCGCCTGCTGACTGTCGATCGCCTTGGCCACAAACGGCCCCATCCCAAAGGCCGTCCCCGCGATCGCAATCACCGACACCAAAAACGAGCCAACCACCGCCGCCCGCGGCCCAAACTGCATCCCCGCCCACACCACCATCGGAAACGGCAAATATTCCAACGGATAGCGCGCAATATCCGCCTCCGTTCGTGCCCAAAAAACGATCGCACTGCTGCCCAACAACAGGCCGAGCCACGTCAGCCGCATCAGCCCCCGTCCCTGGGGCCACGATCGCAGCCGTTGCCACAACCGTCGCCAATCCTGTTGTTGGAGTTGCGCCACCAGCAACATCAGCGGCACAAACACCAGCACCCCCATCGCATCGCCCAAAAACCAGCCCCAACGCACCGACGCAAACTCCGCCCACGGCAGTTTTCCCACCAAACACAGGGCCAACACGCCACAGGTGCAGTTAATTTGCGGAGCCACGATCACCCCGCTCACCAAAAACTTCACAACATTCGACACCCGATCGAAGGCATTGTGGCCGCCCATGCGCCGAAACAGCCAAACCCCCAACACCGCCTGCAAGGTTGCGCCCGTGCAGCCAAACAAGCCCAGCAAGGGGATCGTTTCGCCCGGTTGAATTAAGTCATAGAAATTGATGCCCAGGGTGATCGCCGGCCACAACCGAAAGCCCCCCAACATCAACGCCGCCTGGGCAATCCCCGCCGAGGGCCAAACCGCCGTGCCAATTTCGCGCAGCCCCGGCAGGGACACCGCCACATAGGCCGCCAACCCGTAGGCCAGCCCCACCAGGACGATCGAACCCACCAGACCCATGCTTGACGATCGAGCGGGCGGCGATCGTCTTGCCAGCGCCCGTAAATCCCGTAGATATGGCAGCAGCCACCGTTTCTTCAAAGCGTTGTTAACAGCAATAGGGTTACGGCAGATTCACGGAAAATCAAGGATTGGAGCGACGATCGCATCGAGCTGATTAGCTGATTAATCGAGTTGACGACAGACCCTGCGGATATCGATCTCGTATCAATTCAGCATTGGATCTCTAGCATGGACGGTTGGAGTTGATCGCCTTCTTGAAAAAGACTTTGGTTAACGATCGATTAATCATTTGACACTTCCCGCTCTCCAGCAACGGGCTGGCCAACCCTACCGCTATTGTCTATGCAAATTTTGAAAGCTGCGTGCCGGAAAATTGCCGATCGCGATCGATCCCTTGGGCAACCCCTGGAAACCGCAATGGGCGATCGGCCTTGACAGAACTCCACCCATTCGAGACGATGGGAAGTCGGCGCTTAGTTAGCCAACGATGAATGAGCGGTCTTGATCGCATCTTCGATTTCGATCGACCCTCGTTGCAACCTTGCTCGGATCGGGTCGAGCAAAAGCCAGCCCCCGCGCCAGCTACCCGTACGGCAACCCTCATCTTCAGAACTTGTTCATGGCCTACGCAATTGTTGAAACCAGCGGCACGCAACTGTGTGTCGAACCGGGTCGCTTCTACGATGTCAACCGCGTGTTTGCAGACGTAGACGAAACCGTCACCCTCGATAGCGTCCTGCTCGTGCGCGACGGCGACACGATCGAGATTGGCGAACCCACCCTCCGAGGAGCCACCGTCACCGCCAAGGTGCTGCGTCACTTCCGGGGTCGCAAGATCATCGTCTACAAAATGCAACCCAAGAAAAAGACCCGCAAAAAGCAAGGTCATCGTCAAGAGCTGACCCGTCTGGTGGTCGAATCGATCACCTACGGCGGCAAAACCGTCTCGGCGGAATAAGCTTGGACGGGGCGGCCGGTTTCGGTTTGCCCCGATCGCTTCAACGATTTTGATTCAACCTGATTCAAGAGGTAGCTCGTCATGGCTCACAAGAAAGGTACTGGTAGTACTCGTAACGGTCGCGACTCTAATTCCAAGCGCTTGGGTGTGAAGCGCTACGGCGGTCAAGTCGTGCGCGCTGGCAATATCCTGATTCGCCAACGGGGCACGAAAGTTCACCCCGGCAACAATGTGGGCCGTGGCAACGATGACACCCTGTTTGCCCTGGTGGATGGTGTTGTCACCTTTGAGCGTCGCGGCAAGAATGGCAAAAAAGTCAGCGTCTATCCGGTTGCGGCCGCCGCAGTGGCCTAGATCCGTCGGTTGACTGGTTTGATTGAATTGAATTAAATCGACCGCCGAATTGTGCGGATTGAACGCCCATTGAATACGGATCGAGTTTGATTGGAACTGACCACAAATTTCACTCATCAGTCACGAGAGTTAGGACATCCTAGCTCTCGTTTTTTTATTGTTTTATTTCGATGTTGATGGCCGCTGGTTTTGGTATGAGGCCGATCGCTCAGAGGGCCGATCGCTCAGAGGGCCGATCGACTGAGCCAGGCGATCGCCTCGCGAATCCAGGATTCGGGGTCGCCGTCTTTGGTCAGGGCCGTTTGTTGGCCCACCGCTTCGAGGGCTTGGGTCACTTCCCGATCGCTGTAGCCCAGGGCCAGCAACGTCATTTCCACGTCTTCGCGCACCAGGCCGGCCGGCCCCGCCGCTGGGGTGGTGGCAATGCCCGACTGATCGCGCCATTCGGCCAATTTTGTTTTTAGTTCCAGGGCAATCCGTCCGGCGGTTTTGGGGCCAATGCCGGGGGTTTTGGCCAGGAGCGGGGCATTGCCGCTGACGATCGCCTGAATCAACACGGGCAGTTCGAGCCGATCGAGCAGGGCCAGGGCCAACTGCGGCCCCACCCCATTCACCGCAATCAATTGGCGAAACAGATCCCGCTCTGCCAGGGTCTCAAACCCAAACAGCAGCCAGCGATCGTCCCGCAATTGCAAATGGGTAAACACCTGCACCGACTGGCCGATCGCCCATTGCCCAATCGATCGGGGCAACACCTGGACTTCATAGCCCACGCCGGCCACGTCCAGCAGCCCGATCGCCCGGTTGCCCTGCACCTGGAGCGCCGCCACCCGGCCCTGCAACGAACCAATCATCCGTCACATCCCCGGGGCGATCGATCCCAGCGCCAATCCACCCACCGCGATCGCACCTACTTGCCCACCATCACCGGCTGCACCGGGCGCGTCACCACCGTTGCGGGGCCACATTGGCGATATTCATAGGCCTCACAGCCCGAAGCACAGCGATATTGCCAGCACTCCGAAGCCCACAGCAACGGCCGCCACAGGCAAGATCCATCAGGACATTCCTGCAACGCAGGCGACAACAACTGCAACACAATCAAATAGGACACAACGCCCATAAACACGCGCGTACCAACAAACATATCAACTCACCTCCACGCCTAGGGCCATCCTACCCCAATCTTTTTCGATCCTCGCCGCCCCGTGGGCGATCCAACCGTCGCTCCCCCGAGGCTGGGTCTGGGCACTCGGTTGCGTGCTGTTGATTCGCTCTTAGTTTTGCACGACGGGAATTTTTTGTTCCTGGATCACATCCGTCACCACATCGGCTTCCGATCGCCCCTCCAGCGCCTTAGGCATTAACTCCGGGGCGATCACCGAGTCCTCCGGCTCGTGTTCCACCACAAACACATTGGAATAGAGATTGGCGATCACCTGCTTACCCTGCTGCGTCAGGCGCAAATATTCCAACGAGTCCTTCACGTAGGGAAACACGCCGTTCCAATAAAACTTGGGATAGTTTTTGCGCAAGTCGCCCGGGTGCGCATAGCCCAAATATTGGTTCGTGCCCGTTTCTTCAAACTCGTAGTAGAGGGCGCTGATTTTGTTTAGGTAGCGCGGGTCTGAGAGTTGGCCAATCAAGTCCGACGCTCGCACCATGCCGGGATAGTTGAGCGTGTCTTGGTGGTCTTCTTCCTTGGGCACGGGGAAGCGGGTGAGTTCGATGTTGCGTTCGATCGCTTCGGAATCGATCAGCTTGTGACCGCCAAAGCGTTCCTTTATAAACATCTTGGCCCGATCGACATGGTAGGGAGTCAGGCTGGCATCGGACGCACCCGGCGGCAGCTTCACCAGCTCGTCACCGCGCCCCGTGGCGTAGTAGCGACCGTGATCCATCCGACAGACCCCTTTCACATAGCCAATGTCATGGCACAGCAGGGAGATGATGAAATGCAACCAATCTTCCGGCGACACGCCCCCTTCGCGAATATGCTTGCCCCGGATCACTTCTTGGCCCACCAGGGTGACGAGAATCGTGTGCTCAACGTTGTGGTAGAGCGCGTCGCTGTTGGCGATGTTTTCGAGGGCCATGTTGCCGGCCCAGCCAATGATGTCTTCGTATTCGGGTTTCCAGCCGCCATAGGTGCGTCGGTAGCCTTCTTGGAGGCGATCGACAAAGGCATCAATCAGGATTTCTGTGGCGTTAAACAGCATAGGCGAGGGGGTCGCGGGAGGCGATCGCAGCGCATCCGTTGGAATCCGAGTCGATTGTAACTGAGTCTGGGCGGGCTTGCGGTGGGGGAGCAGCCGGTTGGTGGTGGGTCGCCGCTCTAGACTACGCTCGGGGTCGCCCTGGTGGGGATCGGGTTCCTACCCCTTTGGCCCAGTGGCCCCTGTCGCTTTGTGCCCCCCGTGAGCATATAAACTGGATGGAGGGAGAGTGTAGGCGAGGCGGTTGCGGACCGTGCGATCGACCCTGGTTTTGCTGGGGATGGGTCGTCACAGTCTGAGGAAAGTCCGGGCTTCCGAAAGACCAGGCTTGCTGGGTAACGCCCAGTGCGAGCGATCGTGAGGATAGTGCCACAGAAAGATACCGCCGAGCCGTTCGATCCCCTTAAAACTTGCAGCACCGACAATGATCCATTAGGCAATGCTTAAGGGCTGGTTGTTGGGCCGCTAATTTTTAGGGGGCTTTGCATGGATCTGGCTCGGTAAGGGTGCAAAGGTGCGGTAAGAGCGCACCAGCAGCATCGAGAGGTGCTGGCTCGGTAAACCCCGGCCGGAAGCAAGGTAAGGGGCGAGGGTTGGTCTTTTGCCTGTCCCGTTTTGAGAGCCGCTTGAGGCGATCGGTAACGATCGTCCCAGATAGATAACCGCCCATCGATCGTTGGGGTTGCGCGTGGTTCGCCGCGAGTAATGCCGCGATCGTGGACAGAACCCGGCTTACGTCCTGCCTCTCCTCCATTAGGCAACGCGAGTTGCTGGGGCAAGGGGCTTCGGCTCCTTGTTTCCATCAGCCATGGGCCCGAGCAAGGTGGTTGATCGAACGTGATCAAAACGTTGTTAACCAGCCGTTTGGGTGCTGTTTTTCGTTGAAACATGGCCCATTAGGGGCTGTCATCAAATACCCAAAACCCTGATTCTTGCGTTGCGAGATCGTGGGGGGCAAGGGGCTTAAGCCCCTTGTCTTGGGTCGTTGGGCTAGGAAAATCAACCATTTCAACCCCGATCAATCGGATTTGATGACACGCCCTAAGCCTATTAATCAGCCCATTAGGCTCTTTTGAATCGTCTCGGACAAGCTAAGGACTTTCATGGTTTCGCCGGCATCAACTGCATTAAGCTATCCCCGGCGGCAACGGGATCTCGAGGCCCTGTTGCTGCGGATGGGCTTGGCTGAGGGAACTTCGGTGGATTGGGTGTTGCTCGATCGGGCGCTGACCCACCCCACGGCGGATTCCCAGACCAATTATGAGCAGTTGGAATTTGTCGGCGATGCGATCGTGCGGACGGCGGCGGCGGAGCTGCTGTGGGAAACCTATCCCGATTGGCCGGTGGGGGAAATGGCGGCGGCGCGGGCGATTTTGGTGAGCGATCGCATGTTGGCCAAAATTGCCGACACCTACAACCTGGAGCGCTATTTGATCATGGGGGGCAGCGCGGCCCGGGATGTGGAAGGTCGCCAATCGCGGCTGGCGGATGCGCTGGAGGCGACGATCGGGGCGTTGTATTTGTCGGTGCGATCGCTGGCATTGGTGCGGCCCTGGCTGGATGAGCATTTTCGGACGATCGCCGACCAGGTGCGCAACGACCCAGCCCGCCACAACTACAAGGCCGCCCTACAGGAATGGACTCAGGGCCGCTACAAGGCGCTGCCCGAGTATCGCGTGCAGGAACTGAGCGCCGTCCATGGGGATGTGCAGCGGTTTGAGGCGCAGGTTTGGTTTCACGATCGCTGCCTGGGCCAGGGTCGGGGCCGATCGCGCAAATTGGCGGAGCAGGCGGCGGCCCAGGAGGCGTTCCTGTGGCTGTGCGATCGCGATGACCTGCCCACCGACGGGCCGATCGAGTAGAAACCGATCATCACATCATCAATTTGAGCGGTAGTAGCGCGGCTGCCTTAATTTACTGGGTCAAAGTTGCGAGTCAGTCGTAGTAACAAGGGGCTTAGGGCGTGTCATCAAATGAGCCAGATGACCGTAGCCGCCAAGTGAATCGCGCCCAGGAAGTTCCTTGCTCGTTTGTCATAACGTGTGGCAATCCCACGATATTGCTTCAACTTCTCAAAGAAGTTCTCGATCAAATGCCGCGCTTTGTACAACTCCCGGTCGT
>QLAH01000051.1_pt1 | contig 137234 bp, 114 predicted proteins | sample 4693081 | NCBI WGS metagenome assembly QLAH01 (sample SAMN09425401, study PRJNA476045) | Lake water metagenome, whole genome shotgun sequencing project.
CCAGAACGCGCCGCACCAGACCACCAGCCCGAACACCGCCAGCCAGCCGGACGGGAAGTCCTCTTCGTGAATGTGTGCCATCAGCGCCAACACCATGTCGTAGAGCAGGCCGGCGAACGCGAACAACCGCAGCGTCGGCCACCGCCTCCACAGGATCACCACCACCGCAGCGAGCTTGGCGACCGCCAGGGGGTAGGTCCCGATGAAGGCGGGGAATCCGAGTTCCGTGGTCGTCTGGCGCGTCGTCTCGGGGCCGCCGGAGGCACCGCAGCCCTCCCTGGCATCGGCACCGAGGCTCGCGGGCCGGCCGGCGCCCGCGGTGGTCTCGATCCGGAACTCGACCGTCTTGCCGAACCGCTCGTGGCACGCACCCTCGCTGCGTGCAGGCGCGCGATCGCAGACGCGCAGACCGCGGTCGGCGAGATCGACCGCGTGGTGCTCGTGGGAGGGTCGACGCGTCTTTCCGCCGTGCGCACGGCGGTGCGGGACTTCTTCGGGAAGGAGCCCTATCTCGCGCTTGACCCCGACCGAGTGGTCGCACTCGGCGCGAGCGTGCAGGCCGCGATCGTCGCAGGCGGGCGCCGCGACCTCCTTCTTCTCGATGTCATCCCGCTCTCGCTCGGGATCGAGACCGTCGGCGGCGCCGTGGCCAAGCTGATCATGCGCAACAGTCCGATCCCGGCCCGCGCGTTCGAGCACTTCTCGACCTCGAAGGACGGGCAGACGAGCGTGCGCATCCATGTGCTGCAAGGAGAGCGCGAGCTCGTGGAGCACTGTCGCTCGCTCGGGACCTTCGATCTCCGCGGCCTCCCTCCGATGCCCGCCGGGATTCCGCAGATCGAGGTGTCGTTTCTCGTCGACCAGAACGGGGTGCTGTCGGTCTCCGCCCGCGAGAAGCGCAGCGGATGCGCCGCGTCGATCCAGGTCGTCCCGAGCTACGGTCTGACCGCGGAGGAGGTCGACAGGATCGAGAAGGAGAGCGTCGAGCACGCGCGCGCCGACATGACGCTGCACCGCGTCATCGACCTCCGCGTGCACTCGGAACTCGACCTCAAGTGGATCGGAGAGGCGCTCTCACGCGTGCGTGGGCAGCTCGACGAGGCGTACGTGGCGTCGCTCGAGGGCGCCATGTCGGAGGTTCGCGGGCTCTGCGAGCGCGCAGCGCAGGATCCGCGTTCGGTCGATGCGGACGGCTTCCATCGCGCCAAGCAGGCCCTCGACGAGCGATCCATGCGCGTTCACGAGACAGCCATCGCGCAGAGCCTCCGCGGCTCCACGGCCTGACTGCGCGGATCACGCTTCTCGAATGGCCGTCGGGGGCGGAACTGGCCGCCTCTGTTGGTAGACTTTCAGCATGGACCTCGAGCGCACCACGACGGCCCTTCTGGTCGGCCTCTTCGACCCAGCCAACGCCGCCGCGTGGGAGCTCTTCGATCGGCGGTACCGACCGATTCTGATCGGCTTCGCCCGCAACTGCGGATTGAACGACGGCGACGCCGCGGAGCTCGCGCAGGCCACGATCGTGCGTTTCGTGGAGGAGTACCGCGCGGGGAAGTACGACCGCGGGCGCGGCAGGCTCGGTGCATGGCTCGTCACGATCGCGCGCTACCGCATGATCGACCAGAAGCGGCGCGGCGCGACCGCGCGCATCGAGCGCGGCGAGAGCGCGATGGTCGACCTCGACGACGAGCGCTCCGTGTCGGCGGTCTACGAAGCGGAGCGGCGCATGGCCGTGCTGCGCGAGGCGCTTGACGAACTGCGGCAGCGCACGAAGACCGATCCGAAGACGATCCGCGCGTTCGAGCTGCTCTTCTATCAGGGGATGAGCGTGCAGGCCGTCGCCGCCGACCTGGGGATGAGCGCGCATGACGTCTACCTCGCGAAGAGCCGCGTCGCGGGCAAGCTTCGCGAGATCGTCGCGCGCATCGAGAACGAATACGAGGAGGCGCCGGGCGACTGGGAGTCCTCGGGCTCGCGTCCCTCCGCCGCGATCGGGAGCTGAGGCGCGGCCATGTCGTTCGACGACCTCGGCCCCACAGCGGACGACGCCACGAAGACCTACTTCGCGCCGCTTGGCTGCGGGAAGTTCCCGCGCGAGCAGCTCGAGCTCGCGGCGATCGCGCGGCACGAGAAGTCGGTGGTCGTCGACGAGCGCGTGGCCGCGCATCTGGTCATCTGCACGCAGTGTTCGGAGGCCGTGCAGCGGCTCGACGCGGACAATGCGCTTCTCTCGGAGCTCGCCGGCGCGCTGAAGCCGCGCAACGGAACCCGCGAGGGTGCTGCGCCCGCCGCTTCAAGCGCGGAGGCTGGTCCGATCCCGGGCTATCGCCTCGGCGACGAGCTCCACAGGGGCGGGCAGGGCGCCGTCTTCCTCGCGGAGCAGCTGGCCACGCGGCGCCGCTGCGCCGTGAAGATGCTCCTCGGCGGTCGCTTCGCCTCCCCCATGCAGCGCGTGCGCTTCGAGCGCGAGGTCGAGGTCGTCGCGGCGCTGCGCCACCCTTCGATCGTGACCCTCTACGAGAGCGGGATCTCGACGGGTGGGTCGCCCTGGTTCGCGATGGAGTTCGTCGAGGGGGAGCGGCTTGATCACTTCGTGGCGCGGACGAAGCCCTCTCCGCGCGCCTTGGTCGAGCTCTTCCTGCGGATCGCCGACGCGATCGCCTACGCCCATCGCCGCGGCGTGATCCACCGCGATCTGAAGCCGGGCAACATCCTCGTCGACAAGGACGGCGTTCCGCGCGTACTCGACTTCGGGCTGGCGCGGGCGGAGTCCGAGCAGGACGCGCGGACGGATCCGAAGTCGGGCACCACGCTCGCGGGCGAGTTCCTCGGCACCTTCGCCTACGCAGCGCCCGAGCAGCTCTCGGGCGACCCCGCCGCCGTCGACTCGCGCTGCGACCTCTACGCGCTCGGCGTCGTGCTCTACGAGTGTCTCGCGGGGCGCAAGCCCTTCGAGAATGCGCGTTCGATCGCGGAGGTCGTCGAGCAGAAGCTGCTACGGACGCCCATGCGCCCGAGCGAGGTGCGACGCGAGACGCTGTCGCGCGCGGAGGCCGCGCTCGACTCGGACCTCGACGTGATCGCGCTGCGCCTCCTCGCAGCCGACCCTGCGAGGCGCTACGACACGGCTGATGCGCTTGCCGAGGACCTCACGCGCCATCTTGAGGGCCGGCCGATCCTTGCCCGCGAGGACAGCGTGACCTACGTCATGCGGCGCACGCTGCGCCGCAACTGGATTCCCGCGACCGCGGCCGCGCTCGTCCTCGCGACGATCCTGGGGGCGGGTGTTGCGCTCGCCTTCGCCTACGCCAACGCGGAGCGAGAGCGCGACCGTGCGGAGAAGTCGCTGCGCGCGTTCCGCGAGGCGCTCGAGTCGATCGACCCCGAGCTCGGCCAGGGGTCGAGCGCCATGAACGTCGGGGAGTTCCTCACGCTCGTCGAGCAGCAGGTCGACACGGATCTCGTCGGGGATCCCGAGCTTCTCGCGGGCATCCTGCGCACGATCGGGCTCGTTCATCTCGGGTTCGAGCGGATCGACCTCGCGGCCTCGGCGATCGAGCGCGCGCATGGGCTCGCGCTGGCCGCCCACGAGGCTGGCCGCGGGAGCGATGTCGATTTCGCGGACGCCTCGATTGCGCTGGCGATGCTGCGGTTCAACCAAGGCGACTACGACGCGGCCGAGGTTGCCTACCGGCGCACGGTCGAGCTGCGCGAACGCGCGCTCGGGCCGAACGCGATCGCCACCGTGGACGCACTGCGGCAGCTGGCAAGCACCAAGCGAAGGCAGGGGCGCCTCGATCTCTCGCGGGCCGCGCTTGACGAAGCCCTGCGACGCGCCGAGCTCTTTCCCGATGGACGAGCCTCCGCGATCGCGCGGGCTGCCCTCCTCAACGGGAGCGGCGTGCTCTGGGCGGCCGAGGGAAACGATCTCCGCGCACTCGCCGATTTCGAGGCGGCGCTCGCCGAAGTCGGCCGCTCCGTGGAGGCGGACGACTTCCGCATCGGTCGGACGCTCTTCTCGATCGCCTCCGCCGAGGCGCGGCTCGGGCGCCTCGAGGCCGCGCTTGCGAACGCAGAACGTGGTCTCTCGATCATGAAGGAGCGCAAGGGCGGCCTCGCCCGCTCCACGCTGCGCGGCGAAGAGCAGGTTGCGTCGATCCGCGCGAAGATCGCGGAGCGCGATGGTGCGGACGGCCGAGGAGAATCGATCGACTCCTCGCGTTGAGCATGCGGGCGTCCGATCAGTTCGTTCGCCGCCTACGGCTGCGAGGCGCTGCGACAAGCGCGCCGAGCAGCGCGAGTGCGCCAGGCGCTGGCACGCCGTTCACGGCCTCGAGCCTGATCGAGTACTCGCCTGTCAGGCCCTGTCCAGCCCAGCCCGAGAGCTGCCGCTCGCCTCCGAAGACCACGGCGCCGGGAGTGCTCATTCCGCCGAAGATCAGCTCTCCCGTCTCCGCGATCGGGTTCGTGCCGAGTCCCGAGATCGCGATGTAGTAGAGGCCAGGCGTCAGGAGCGTGAAACTGCCGTCGCTTGCGGAGTTCCCGACCCGGGATCCGACAAGCCCGGGAGCGGCGTCGTTGTTGGCGAGCAGCCCGAGCGCGCGCGGATCGTTCGGATTGCCGACTCGACGGAAGAGGAAGAGCTGGGTGTCGAAGTTCGCGTCGCCTCCGAGATCGCCGCCTGCGGTCGAGAGGCTGAGCAGGGTGGGGGCGCTGACATCGACCAGGTACATGTCGACGAAGTCGGGGGCTCCATCGAAGCCGACGCCCGTCAGCCTGCCGTTGATCATGAGAACGGAGCCTGCGAGCGAGACCACTTGAGCCCCGACTGCGGTCTCGAGGGCGTCCTCTGTGTAGTCGTCGTCCCAGGTCGGGCCAGCAAGCGAATCCGCGGAGACGAGGCTCGCCCCGAGGAGGGCGGACAGGGCGAGCAGAGGGCAGCTGGGCGCGTGGGCGCGCAAGGGGGCATTCATCGTGTGCACGGAGGGACTCGCTGAGAGAGGGGGGTAGGGAAGACGAGGGACGCGCGCTGCGGCGGAGGGAGGCCGCGGCGCCTCTGGAAGGTACCCCGCCGCTCCGCCAGAACAAAGAGCTTCGGACGATTTTCGGTGAATGGCCTTCGAGGCGAGGCGTCGGCGGAGCGGCGCGGCCAGCGCGCTTCCATCCCGATCTTCCGCGAGGAAGCGGCTTCGATCTGTGCGCTGCTTCGCCTATCATGGTCGCTTCTCCCGCGAACCCCTCGCACCAAACGCGGGCGCCGTCGGCGAGGCATCGGCATGAGCGGGTGCTCCGCAGGCGGCTTGAAAGGACGGTCCACGACTTCGATGTCACAGGTTCTTCCTCCCTCCTCGCCTGCAGCGCAGGCAGCCCAGTCCGCCCAGTCCGCCGCAAGTCCGCTGGCGCGCGTGAAGGCGGGCATCGAGCCGTGGTCGGTCGATGATGCAGCCGACCTCTACAACCTCCGCGGCTGGGGCAAGGGTTTCTTCGAGATCGCGAAGAACGGCCAGGTGCTCGTGCGCCCGACGCGCACGCCCGGGCATGAGGTGAACATCTTCGAGGTCGTCAAGGGCCTGCGCGAGCGCGGGCTTCGCACGCCTGTGCTGCTCCACTTCAGCGATCTTCTCCATCGCCGCCTGCGCGACCTGCACGATGCGTTCGACGCGGCGATCCGCGACAACGGCTACAAGGGCCGGTACAACGCCGTCTACCCGATCAAGGTGAACCAGCAGCGCCGCGTGGTGCAGGAGATCCGCGAGTACGGCGAGCAGTACGGCTTCGGCCTCGAGGTCGGCTCGAAGCCCGAGCTCCTCGCCGTGATGGGCCTCACGAGCGATTCGCCCGATCGGCTCATCATCTGCAACGGCTTCAAGGAAGACCGCTACATCGAGTTCGTCACGCTCGCCGCGAAGCTCGGGCGCAACATCATCCCCGTCATCGAGAACCTCGCGGAACTCCGCCTCATCGTCAAGTACGCGGAGAAGTACCAGATCCGCCCCAAGATCGGCGTGCGCGTGAACCTCGCGACTCCCGGCGCGGGCCGCTGGCGCCACAGCTCGGGCGTCAAGGCGAAGTTCGGCCTCTCGCTCACCGAGGTGATCGACGTGCTCGAGTACCTGAAGGCGCGCGGCATGGCCGACTGCCTCCAGCTCCTGCACTGCCACATGGGCTCTCAGATCCACGACATCCGGCAGGTGAGCTCGGGCGTGAACGAGCTCGCGCGCGTCTACACCGAGCTTGCGAAGATGGGCGCAGGCATGCGCTACCTCGACGTCGGCGGCGGACTCGGCATCGACTACGACGGAAGCCAGACCAACTTCGAGTTCTCGACGAACTACACGCTGCAGGAGTACGCGACGAACGTGGTCTACAAGATCATGTCCGTCTGCGACGAGGAGGGCGTGGCGCATCCGACGATCGTCACCGAGTCGGGCCGCGCCATGGTGGCGCAGCAGAGCGTGCTCGTCTTCGACGTGCTCGGCGCGAACCGCCTTGATCGCTTCACCGTCCCCGCATCGCTCGACGCGGTCTCGAAGGACGAGCATGGCGAGGTCCCGCGGCCGATCGTCGACCTCTTCGAGGCGTACAACTCGATCACGGAGCGCAGGCTCCTCGAGTGCTACCACGACGCGCTCCAGTCGCGCGACGAGGCGATGAACCTCTTCTCGGTCGGCTACCTGAGCCTCGAGCACCGCGCGCTCGCGGAGCGCATGTTCTGGGCGACCTGCGCCAAGGTGCGCGACAAGGCCAAGGACATGCGCAGCGTTCCCGAGGAGCTGCAGGACCTTGAGACGAACACGAGCGACACCTACTTCTGCAACCTGTCGATCTTCCAGTCGCTTCCCGACATCTGGGCGATCAACCAGCTCTTCCCGATCATGCCGATCCACAGGCTCGACGAGCGGCCCACCCGCAAGGCGACGCTCGCCGACATGACCTGCGACTCGGACGGCAAGATCGACCGCTTCGTCGACGACCACGACGTCAAGAAGTTCATCGAGCTCCACGACATCAAGGACGGCGACGAGTACTTCCTCGGCGCGTTCCTCGTGGGCGCCTATCAGGAGACGCTGGGCGACCTGCACAACCTCTTCGGCGACACCCATGTCGCGCACGTGCGGCTCGACGAGAACGGCAACTGGTGGATCGACGAGATCGTCGAGGGCGACTCCGTGCGCGAGGTGCTCCAGTACGTGCAGTACGACGTGCATCGCCTCGGCCAGGCGATCCGCCACGAGTGCGAGCGCGCGGTCCGCGACAAGCACATGACCGTGTCCGAGTCGAACGCGCTCGTGCGCAACTACGAGGCGGGCCTCGCGGGGTACACCTATCTCGAGACAGAGAACGGCGCGGCGATGTAGGCGGGGCGGGGAGTCGGGCCGCGCTGCGCCGCGCTGCACGGTTTCACCGCTCAGTTTCGCCGCCGATGTCGCCGCTCAGGCCGTGCGCCACTTGATGCTGCAGCCGATCGAGGGCTTCTGCTCGGCGATCGGTGCGGCCCCGGCCAGCACCGCCGCGAGCGCGGCCCGAAGGTCCGCGCCTGTCACAGGCGCAGCGGACTTCGGCCTGCTGTCGTCGATCTGCCCTCTGTAGACGAGCCGATGCGACGCGTCGTAGAGGAAGCAGTCGGGCGTGCACTGCGCGTCGAATGCCCGCGCGACCTCCTGCGACCCGTCAAAGAGGTACGGGAAGCAGTAGCCTGCGTCGCACGCCTCCGCAGCCATCTTCTCAGGCGCGTCGTCTGGATAGCTGACCGGATCGTTGGAACTGATCCCCGCGACCGAGATCCCGCGGGGAATCCACTCGCGGGCGATTCCCGCGATCTCCGCGCGGACATGCTTCACGAACGGACAGTGGTTGCAGAGGAAGAGAACGAGAAGCGGCCGTCCGCGCGCGTCGTCGCGCGACATGCGGAATCCGCGCGGGTCGGGGAGCGTGAAGTCGGGGCAGGGCGTACCGAGGGCGACCATCGCGCTTTGCAGGGGAGGCATGGCGGGTATCGTAAGGTGGTTCGGTCGCCGCGCGGATCGGCGGTCGCGGCGCTCGCGGGGACACCTGCGCAGACGAGGAGAGCACGATGCCAGGACGCAGCGGCCACCGCGAGGAGTGGGATGACGACGAGCCGTGGTCGGGTGGTCGTGGCGCAGACGGATCCGTCGATGACGATCCGCAGGATGAAGACCCGCATGAGGCGGCCGACCGCGCGCGGTTCTCCTCCGAGAAGGGCTTCTGCCCCGAGTGCGGCGCGGAGATCCACGACGCCGCGGACATCTGCCCGAAGTGCTTCTCCTGGATCGACGGCGCGACGCACCGCAAGCGTACGCCTCTCTCGGCGGGATTCCGCACGATCGTGGTCGGGGCGATCCTGGCGGCACTTCTCTCGGGAATGATCTTCTGGCTTGTCGTCGTGTTGTTAGGCAGAACCTAGGCCCCCCCGCGGTGCTCCTCGCCTGCGGCGCCTTCGGCAGAGGTCGCTCCGCGCTTCCTGCGCGCATCCGATCCCCGCGCTTCGTCGGCATCGCGGCGTTCGTGCTGCTCGCCGGGGCGGCCTTGTTGGCGCGGCGCGCGGTCGGCCGAGAGATCCACGCGCTCGCGTCCCGCACGCCTCGAGGCACTCGGAGCGCGTGCGATGTTGACGACATCCTCGGCGGGAGCAGGGATCGATGCATCGATCGAACCGCCCACGAGTCGGCGGAGCTTGACGATTCCCCTGTGCTTCCAGTTGTTGATGGTTGTGACCGACACCCCCAGCGACTCTGCGGCGTGCTGGTAGCTCTTCCCCTCGCAGACGATCAGGCGCACGGCATCCTGCTCCTCCTGCCCGAGAAGGCCAAGCGCCGTCTCGAGGACATCGCGCTCGACCGATCCGCGTCCATGGTGGACAGGCCGCGCCTCGCGGTCCGTGTCGGGAGACTCCGGCTCAAGGCGAAGGAGATCGATGTGCGCCCGCTCCTCGAGCAACTCGCGCAGCCGCGCAGCGCGGGCGTATCTGCGCCGAAGCAGATTGTGCGCGATCTTGAGGAGATAGCTGATGCCGATGGTCAGGCGCTCGAGCTCGGGGTGCTGCAGCAACCGCAGGAAGACCTCCTGCGCGAGGTCCTCGGCGACATCGGGGGTCGTCGACTTCCGCAGAAAGCCGTAGACGCGCTCGTAGTAGAGGTCGAAGAGACCCAGCACACGCTCCGCCCGCTGTTGCGTCTCGGCCATGCAACACTCCTCGAAGGTCTGTGGACGCTCTGCGGGGCAGTCCGTCGCGTCACGCTGGGGACTGCTCCGAAGACCCTACGCGCTCGTCGCGTCGTTCTCTCACGGACAACTCCCTTTCCCGAGGCTGCATTCAATGAAGGGTGCCGAGTGCGGAATTCCATGCCCTTCGCTCGGCAATGACTGCGCGGCACATCATCCGATCTGGAACTCGGTGGGCTGCCCCGTTCGTCTGGCGGGCCAATTGGGGGTTTCGCCTGAAGGGTCTTCGCCCTACCTTTGTCACGTGAAGCGGGTACACTTTCGACAGCATGCGTTCCCAGCAACCCATCCGTGTTGTGGTGGCAGACGACCATGCGCTCATTCGTTCTGCGCTGGTGTCGGTTCTTGAGAGTGCGGGCGACATCAAGGTCGTCGGCACGGCGTCGGACGGCTCCGAAGCGGTCGAACTGGCCCACGCCCAGTCGCCTGATGTCGTGATTCTCGATGTCGGCATGCCAGGTGTCGATGCCTTCCATGCTGCATCGCACATCCTTCAACTGCGTCCTCAAACGGGCATCATGTTCCTGACAGCGAGCGACCACGACCGCTCGATCGAGCAGGCGCTCAAGGTCGGCGCGCTGGCCTATGTGGTCAAGAGCGACAGCCCCGACGCCATCCCCGAGGCGGTTCGTGCCGTGGCGCGCGGGCAGCAGTACTTCTCGCCCACCGCGGCGGAGCGTGTCCGCGCGGCAGGCACGGAGCTCAGGCGGCGCAAGATCGTCGGTACGCGCGGCGCGAGCCTCTCCGAGCGCGAGGTCGAGGTGCTCCGCTATGTCGGTCGTGGCTTCGCGAAGAAGCAGATCGCGGAGATGCTCGGGATCTCGGTCAAGACCGTCGACAAGCATGTCACGAGCGTGATGGAGAAGCTCGACATCCACGACCGAGTGGAACTTGCGCTCTACGCCGTGCGCGAGGGGCTGATCTCGGCGTGACGCGCGCGGGCGGCCCAGAACACAGCGCGCAGCGTGAGCCGCTCACCGTGCTCTGGCGGGGTGCGCGCGAGGCGGCCTTCGACAAGCCTTCGGGCCTGTCGAGCGAGCGCCCACAGCTCGGGGGCGGGCCACTCGACAGCGCCATCGTGCGGGCTCGGGAGCAACTTGGTTGGCCCGACGCACAGCTCCCGCATCGGCTCGACCGCCCGACGCGGGGCGTGCTCATGATCGCGGCGGATCCCGCGCAGGCCGCGGAGCACGCCCGCGAGCAGCGCGAGGGTCTTTGGACGAAGTGGTACATCGCGCGGATTCCCGCGCCCGCCGCGGCGCTTGTCGGGAGCCATGTCGCCTACCTGCGTCGCGAAGGCCGTCTCGCGCGCGTGGTGAGGAGCGGTGGCGACCGAGCGACCCTCGAGGTCCTCTCGGTCGAGCTCGCCGTCGATGCGCCGTCCCATGCGCACGCACTCATCCGTCTCGACACGGGGCGGTTCCATCAGATCAGGGTCATGCTCGCATCGCTTGGCTTTCCGCTCGTCGGTGACACCGACTATGGCGGCAAAGGTTCGCGCTTCCAGCTCGTCGCGGCGGCGCTCGCGATCGCACGAGGCGATGGTTCGCAGGTAGTCGAGGCACCGCTCGCGCCATCGGACGGCGTGTCGCCCAAGCTTGCCGCGAGGCTCTCAGATGCGCTCAGCGCGTGGCGAGCGCGGGAAGAGCCCCACGGGGCGCGCTGACCCACATCGATCGCCCGAACGCGTTCGTCGCGAACTGCGACAGGGCGCGTCGCCAACGCGCCGCCTCGTCGGGTCGAAGCGTGGCCGTCAGTGTGGCGTCGAGGCCGACGGGGCTGAGCAGATCGACGAATCCATCCGTCTTCTCAAGGAGCGTGAGCGTGCCACCCTCGATCTCGAGCGTCAGCCTCTCGTCGCCTGGCTCGCCGTCAATCCGCGCGAACGCAGCGCCGCCATAGAGCCCCGACTCGCCGTCGGAGACGATGAGGACGCGCGTGACGAGATTGGTGGCCGTTGGATCAAGCGGCGTGCGGCCCGGAAGCGGAAGCCAGATGAGCTGCGCGTGGAGGAAGACGCCGTCGCGCAACGGCGTCCCCGAGTCCTGCGCAAGCAGCGTGTCGAGCGGGACATCGCTGAACCAGAAGCTGTGCTCCGCCTCGCGCGAGACATAGCTTCCCTCGATGAAGCCCCGTTCGAAGGCGAACCGCTTCGGCCCAAGGGACACAAGCTCGGCGTCGCCCACGGTGTCGCGCGAGGCGCAGCCAGATGCCAGCCCGATGACAGTGGCCAGCGTGCAGAGGGCGGTGGCTGCGAAGCGAGGTGCAGATCGATTCATCCGACGTCTCCTGAGAGTCGAAAGGGCGCATCCGCCGCAAGCGCGCGCGGAACGGAGCGGTCCTTCGGCGCAGGGTGCGCGCCGAGTCCGAGTAGGGCGATCGAGTCGCGCTCGACGATCTCGCGCAGCACCGAGCGTGCGATGCGCGGAAGCGTCGACTGCGACAGGAGCGAGTTGACTCCATAGATCGACTCGATCGCGCGCGCGGGCGAGTCGAACGGGAAGCCCGATGCAAACAGGATTCGCGAATCGACGCCGAGGTCGCGGGCAAGCTGCAGGCAGTGGAGGAGCTCCCATGGCCGCGCCGCGACGCCACCCGTGTGGGTGTAGACGCGGTCGTGCTTGGCGAGGAGCGCGAGCGTCTCCTGGGCGAACGGAGCGCCGAACCCGCCGATCACAAGGGAAAGCCGCGGGAAGGCGCGGGCAACCTCGTCAAGAAGGAACGGCCGCGCGAACTCGAGGCGCGCAGAGCTCGGCTGCGGGCCGCTCCAGCCGAGAAGGACGGGGAGCTGGTTTGCCTCCGCGCGGTCGAAGACGCGCATGGCGCGGGTGTCGGTTGGGTTGAAGCCCTGCGTCGCCGGGTCCATCCAGATCGCCGAGACGCCTTCCCTGCGCGCGGACTCGACCTCGGCCGCTGCGCCGGGCCGAAGGGGGTCGATGGCGCGGGCCAGGAACGCGCGGCCCTCGGAGCGCTCGACGATCGTGCGAAGCGCGTCTTCCGCGACCGCGCCACGAAGGAGCTCGCTGCGGAATCCGACGAGAAGCGACGCGTCGACCGCGCGCATGGCGGCGGCGTGCGCCTCGACGGTCGCGTCTGGCTGGACCCAGCGCGCGGACGCGAGTCGGCGCACGGAGACGGCGATCTCATCGCCGAGCTCCTCAAGCCTCGTCCAGATTCTGGTGTCCACGTCGACGATCATCGCTCCGCACTGTACCCGCCTTGCCAGACGGCGTGCGCGAAGCACCTATACTCGCTCCCATGTCCTCGCCCGTGTGGCAACCCGACGATCTCCGCACCGATCCCCACGGGCGGTCCGACAAGCCGGCCAAGGTGCAGGCGATGTTCGCCTCGATCGCCGGCGCATACGACCTCAACAACAGGCTGCACTCCTTCGGTCTCGACCAGTCGTGGCGGCGCGCCGCCGTGCGCCTCGCGGAGGTGAAGCCAGGAGACGCCGTGGTCGATGTGGCGTGCGGGACAGGCGACCTTACGGAACTCTTCGCGGAATCGGGCGCAGGCAGCGTGCTTGGAATCGACTTCACCCCGCCCATGCTCGACATCGCGCGGGCGAAGTGGGTCCGCCGTGGAGGTGTGCGCGAGTCCCGTGGTGCCGTGAAGCCGACCTACGAGCAGGGCGACGCCACCGCGTTGACGCTGGCGGATGCGTCAGCGGATGTGCTGTCGATCGCCTTTGGCCTGCGCAATGTCGGTGACCCGAAGGCTGCGCTGCGCGAGTTCCGGCGCGTGCTCAAGCCGGGCGGCAGGCTCGTCGTGCTCGAGTTCGACGAGCCGCGCAACCCCGTGATCCGCGCGGTGAACAGGCTGTACACGCATCACATCATGCCGTGGACGGCCTCCTTGATCGCGCGCGACTCCTCGGGCGCGTACCGCTATCTGCCGCGCTCGGTCGAGACATTCCTCGATCGCGACGGTCTCCGCGCGGCGCTCGCAGAGACGGGCTTCGTGCGCGTCGAGCAGAAGCCCCTGACCTTCGGGACCTGCGTCGTGACGGTGGCCAGATAGGTTCTGAAGTGCGGAACCTCAAACCGACACCGAAAGGCGCTTCCGCGCCGCGGCTTGTCCCGTCGCCGCGGGAAGCATCGCGCGGACTCGTTTCCCGAGTCCGCGTCCTGCACCCGGCCCGCGGTTGGTCGGAGGATCCGGCCACGACCTCGAAATCGATGCGCATGCGCGGAGCCGCAGCGCGTCTCTCCTTTCGGGAGCGCAGACATGGCGGACGCGAAGCAGAGCGCATCGGACGAGCAGGCGATGCTCGAGCGGTTCATGCGGGCGTTGATCGATGGGGACAGGGCGGAGTCGAGGAGCATCGTGGCGCGTGCGTTCGCATCGGGGCACGCGGGGCGTGAACTGCTCGAGACGCTCGCGTGGCCTGCGTGCGCGCTCCTCGACGGACTCTCGCGGAGAGATGCGATCGGTTCCGTCGCGGTACACGCGGCAACGATTCTGCTCGCCCAGATCGTCGAGCGGATCGGTTCAAGGCTCGAGGTTGCACGGCTGTCAGGAAGCCGACCGCCCCACGCGGCGGACCCCCAGCGACTGCTTGTGTTCAGCGGACGGGCGCCGCTCGAGGAACTTGCCGGAGGCATCTTCGTTCTGCTTGCAGAGTCGGAGGGGTTCATTCCGCGATTCCTCGGCGGCGGGGTCGAGTCGGACGAGGTCTTCGCGGAGATCGGCCGAAGCCGGCCACACGCGGTCGTCTGTTATGCGGTCGCAGCAGCGGATGGTCCGAGGATCCGCCGTCTTCTTCGGATGCTGGCAGAGCATGAACCCGTGCGGGGGCTGCGCGTGGGAGGCGGGGGCGGGCTCTTGAACCGCGTTCCAGGGCTCGCGGAGGAACTCGGACTGCATTTCGTCGGGGAAACTCCGTTCGATCTTCTGGCGGGGCTGAGGTCCGACTTCGCAGAGGCTCCGCGAGGTGTGGCAGGGGCGGTGCAACAGGGCCGCGCGGCGTAGCGGCCCTGATCGGCTGTCGAGACGGCCAAATCAGCCAAAATGGGCAACGAAAGGCGGAAGGGGGCGTACACTCGAGGCATCGCGCCCGATCTGGGCGCCTGTCGAAGACCCTCGAGTTTCCGCCCGACCCTCGTCCCTTCGCTTCGCTCCCGCCATGCTCGACCAACGCACGGAACGCCTCGTGATCCAGCGCGCCCGCAAGGGCGATCGCGAGGCGATCACCACCTTGATCCAGGCGTACCAGCGCCCGCTCGAGGCGTTCCTGTTCCGGCTCTGCGGAAAGCCCGAGCTCGCGGAGGACCTCGCGCAGGAAGCATTCGTGCGGGTGATCCGCTCGCTCGACCGCTTCGACGAGCAGTACCGCTTCTCGACCTGGCTCTTCACGATCGGCAAGCGTCTCCTCGTGAATGCACAGCAGAAGATGCGGCCCGCGTCAGACAGCGAGACGGTCGAGTACCGCGCCGACGATACCCGCACGCCGCTCCTCGCGGTCGAGAGCGCGGAGCGCGACCAGCGCATCGGCAAGCTCGTCGAGATCGCCATCGATTCGCTCGTCTCGCCGCAGCGCGAGATCGTGCTGCTCTTTCACCAGCAGGGCTGGCCCGTGCAGCGGATCGCCGCCGAGCTCGGAATGCCCGAGGGAACGATCAAGAGCCATCTCTTCCGCGCTCGCCGACGCATGCTCTTCGCGATCGAGCAGAGCGGCGTGCCGAACCCCGAAGAGGTGCTCCGATGAGTTTCTTCGGAGGAGAGGATCGCGCCTCATGCCCGCAGCGGCTGCTCGTGCGCGTGCTTCTTGCGCTCCGTTGCGAGGCGCGGCGCTCGCCTGACCCGGCGTCGGACCGCGCACGCGCGGAGCACCTTGCCGACCGCATCATGGCGGAGCTTCCGCGCTCGGTGCTTCCGCTCGGGATCGCTGCTCTTCTCGTGGTGGCTGTCGTCTGCATGGGGCCGCTCGTCCGCGACGCGCTGACGGAGAGCGCGGCCCTGGCAGGTCCCGCGCCTGTCGCAACCGTGGTCGAGGCGGGCATTCGCGAGCAGGGCGCCGCGCTGCAGGATGGCTTCGCGGCGATCCGCGCGGTCGTCGAGCCCTTCGCCGAAACCCGTGATGCTCTTCCGCAGGATGGCCCGCCGGGGCCAAGCGGTTTCGCTCCATGCTGCGATCCGCCGTGCGACGCAGCCGCGCCGTTCCCACGCTCCTGAACGAGAGATGCCCGCGGTGCGCATGCCATCCGCTTCGACCGTCGGCCTCGCGGTGCTCGTCGGGCTTGCTGTCTTGTTCTTCGCGCGGCTCGCGGTGGCCGACAACGCCGGCTTCGCGCTCGCTCCGCGGTCGGCGCGATTCGCGCTCGATGCGCGTGACCTGGCGACGGTCCTCGGCCCAGAGGACGCAGCGCTGCGCCCTGCGCTCGAGGCCTTCGTCGGCGAGGAGTCGCTTCGCACCTTCGACCGGCTTGCGCGTCGCGGCAACGCGGCTGCCGAGCGGGTCGCGCGGGAGATCTTCGAGGGGCGGATCGCCTTCTACATCAAGGATGACGCACGCGGCGAGCCGCAGTGGATGTTCGGGGTCGAAGCGGACGACGCTCGATGTGAGCGGGTGCTGAAGCTCTTCGACGCGCGGATGCGGGGACCTGGTCGCTTTGTGTCGGTCGCCGAAGGGCTGCTTCTGCGGCGCGTCGGGGGGTGGCTTCTCATCACGCCCTCGAGCCATGGCGAGACAGCGCTTGACGCAGCGGCGCGGCGTGTGCTCGCGGAGGATGCCGCGCTCTCCCTGCTGGGTGAACCGCTGATGCAGGGGTTTCTCGCGGACGAGTCGCCTGTGCGGGTCTTCCTGCGGCACGATCCTCCGCTCGGAGGAGCGACCACCGTGGCCCTCTCGCGCGGAGCGTCGGGCCTTCGTGCGTCGGTCCTCGGCGCGTACGACGCGCCCCCTCTCTCGCCGCCGAGACGGCGGGTCGAGCTTGAGGCGGGCATCCTCGCGAAACTCGAGCGCGATGCCGCGATGGTGCTTCTCCATCCCACCGATGGCGCTGCGGAGAGCGTGGGGCCTGTCTGGTTCGCACTCGTTCCCGAGCTTCGCGCATCGCCCGCGATGCGGGCCAACCTGCTCGGAGAGCGGGTGATCGCCGTCGGGGCGGTGCGCGACGGCGCCATGCCCGCGATCGCGATGGCCTGGCGCGTCGAGGACGCCGAGCAGGCCCGTGCCGAGCAGGACCTCTACATGCAGGGAGTCTGCTGCGGATGCGAGCGGGCACTTGAGCGGAACGAGGACTCCGCCGAAGGGCAGCGCAGCGGTGCTGAGGCGGACGCATCGAAGTCCAACGAGTCTATGGCCGCCGTCGAAACCACGCGAAGGTGCGAGCTCCTCGGCCCGTTCCTCGATCGCTATCTCGGCACGCCGTTCAAGCTCGGTGCAAGCGTCCTCGTCTGGTCGACCGTCGAGACGGCCTGCGGCGGTTGGCAGGTCTACGCGAACGACGGATCGTGGCTGGCGATCGTGGCGGAACGGCTCTCGGGCGACCCCTGTTGCAACGGGACCAAGGTCTCCGCCGCAGGCCTCGGCTTCTGCGACGGCGTCCGTCTGGCCGCGCTGTTGCGGCAGTGGCGGCCGCTCGTGACCGATGCGCCCGATGAGGCGGGAAAGCGCGTCGCGCGCGGGGTGTCCGCCCTTGCCGATCTGCTCGATGGGCTTGGACGATTGAGGTTCCGCTACGACTTCACGGGCGAGCGCAGGCTGCGCGCAGAGATCGAGTTCGATGCGCGGGCGCGCAGGGTCCAGCCCGCCGCGACCGCGCCCGCGACCCCGCGCGGCACGGGCAGGCGTCCATGACATCCACACCTGACGCGCCGGCCGCGCTTCCCGCGCGCGGCGATTCTCTGCTGCGCGCATCGCGGCATCCGCTCGCAGCGGTGCTTTCCGAGGGATTGGCGGACGCTGGGGTCTCCTCAAGCGAGCAGGCCGTCTTGCTCGTGAGCGGAGGCGGCGATTCGCTTGCGCTCCTCGTGCTGATGGCCGCGCTCCGCGAACGCAGCGACCGCTCGCTCGACTCGCTGGCGGTGCTCACGATCAACCATGGACTGCGGCCCGAGGCTGCGGAGGAGTGCGCGCACGCGATCGCCGTGGCCCGCATGCTTGGCGTCGAGCGCGCCGAAGTGGTGCGCGTCGAGGTCGAGCGAACGGGGAACCTCCTTGACGCGGCGCGTGCGGCGCGGCTCGCCGCTGTGGCGGAGTTCGCCGCCCGTCACGCGATTCCGACAGCGCTTCTCGCCCACCACGCGGACGACCTCGCGGAGTCCGTGCTGATCGGTCTTGAACGGGGTGCCGGGCTTGCAAGCCTCGTCGCACTGCTCCCGCATCGCGAGCATGGGCCGCTGCTTCGGCTGGTGCGACCGCTGCTTCGGGCGCGCCGAGCCGAGCTGCGGGCGTTTCTCGCGGAGATCGGCCTCTCTTGGCACGACGATCCGTCGAACGCCCTGCACGCGCGTGGACGGCTCCGTTCGGATCCCGCGCTTGCCGCGCTCGTCGACTCGATCGCGCGCGGCGCAGTGAGGCTTTCCGAGGAAGCGCGTGAGCTGATCGCGTTCCGCGACGCGGAGATCGCGCGGCTCCTGTCTGCGTCGGACATGCGCGCTCCCGTCTCTCGTGCGGCGCTCGAGGCCGTTCCGCCGTCGCTTCTGCAACCGCTTCTCAGGGCGCTTCTCCGTCGCGAGGGGGCGGAGACGGCGCAGAGCGCGCTTTCCGCGCTCGTCGACGCGATCGCGCGCGAGGATCGCGCGCCGAAGCGATTCTCTCTCCGCGATGGCGCCGCCGTCGAGCTTGATGCGCGCCGCCTCGCGGTCACGCGCGGTCCACGTTCACTCTGAGGCGATGGGGAGGCAGTTCCCACCGAAGCGGTCGGAGACGCACACCAGCTTCCCGCCCTCGACCTTCAGCACCATCGGCTGCGCCACGATCCAGAGCGGCCCTGCTGGAAGCGAGAGCATCTCGCAGTCGTAGCACTCGATCGGGGCATCGCCGTCCCCGTCCGCGAGGACCGCGCCGTCCGCGGGCGGGATCGCCACGGCGAGAACGAGGTCGTCGAGCGGGACGAGGAAGCTGTCGATGAAGAGTGAGCGGCAGGTTCCGCACGAAGGGCTGTAGACGACGATGTACGCGTCGCGCTCGCGGGTTCGCTCGACGAGCGCGGGCATGTACTTCGCGAGAGGCGTGTCTGCGAACCGCGCTCCCTCGTAGGGGTGCATGTCGAGATCAATGGAGGTCACGGTCGGCTGCGGGGGAGCGCCGGGGGCCGGGATCGAAGTCGGAGGAGGTGCGCTTGGGTCACGGAAGGCGACTTCCGCGGTGAAGTGGGCGGATGCAGTCGCTGCGGCGAGCGCGGCGAGCGCGCTCCATGCAGGCGAAAGGCCGACGCGGCGCATGCGCACGGGAGTGGACCCCGTGTCGGTTGCGCGCATCGCGGCGAAGACCAGCACGGCCGAGATGGCGAGCGCAGCCAGCGGCATCAGCACGCCCGAGTCGTCGCCACCCGCAGGCGAAAGTCCGCGCGAGACGCACGCGAGCGCCGTGAATGCGATGCAGACGGCTGCAGCGAGGTTCATGAAGCGGGTTCCCGCAGCAAGCACCGCCGCAGCCAGCGCGAACTCGACCGCGACGATGGCGCGTGCGGCAGTGGGCGGGGCCCACGAGAAGAGCGCGACCGCGACTTCACGCAGCGGGGCAGGGACACGTGCCTCGCCCTCCGAAAGCTGCCACGCTCCGCACGACACGAGAAACACCGCGATCGCGATCGCCGTCAGCCGCGGATGCACCGCGATCGGGCGACCGCCCTTGCCGCTTGGGGAACTCGTGGGCTCGGTGCTCATCTCGGCTCAGCGTCCCTCCGAGCCAAACCCGAGGCAAGCCTCGAGTGCGGGAATGTCGTCTGCATTCTCGACGACGCATTCGACGACGCCATCCTTGATGGCAAGCACGATGGGCGCGCCGACCACGTAGTTTGGTCCCTTCGCGAGCGAGAGCTTCACGCACTCGTCGCAGGGGTTGTCGTACTCGGGTTCCACGTCGGGGATGGACACCGTGATCGTGCGCACGGGAAGCTTGCCCGTGAAGTACGTGCCGAGCAGGATGTGGCAGTGCTCGCAGTTCTCGCGGTAGTAGATCACGATCCAGCGCCCGCTGAGGATGCCGCTCGGGATGCGCCCTGTCAGGAGCCGCGCAAAGGGAATCTCGTCGAAGCGCTGTCCGACCATCGACGGAAAGTCGGGGAGGTACATCGCATCGACCGAGGAGGGAAGCCCGGGCCAGCGTCGCGCCTGCGCGGGTGGCGCTGGAGGCTGCGCGGGCTGCGTCGGCTGGACGGCAGGTTCCGTCGCGGGCTGCTCGGGGCTCGCGGGTTCCGTCCCGAAGAGGGCGGCGATCTGCGCGGGGTCGTCGACATCGCGACAGAGCGCGACGATGACGCCGTCCTTCATGCGAAGCGCCCAAGGCGTCTGCATCATGTACTCGGGCGCACGCGCGCCAGAGCCCTCGGGCGGGGTGTAGAACTCGCGCACCTCGCAGCCTTCGCAGGGCATGGGCAGCGTCTTGCCGCCCGACGACGGGACCGTCACCTTCAGGATGCGCTCTGGCCGCGCGCTTGCGAAGTGCGTGCGGTAGAACTCCTGGCATCGGTCGCAGTCGGGCCGCGAGAAGGTCACGATCCACTCGCCGATCTCGAGATCCTCAGGCATCGGCCTGTTGATCGCGAGAGCCCACGGCAGGTCCCGCAGGTTCTTCCCGACGAGTTCCTTCCAGCGCGGGAGGTAGATCGGTTCGTAGGCCGCGGGCGCGTCGGGCCAACCGTCCTCCTCGATCACCACGGCATTCGGGTCGATGACGACCGCGCGGGAAGGCACAAGCACCGCGACGGCGACGCCGAGGACGGCCGCCGGGACGAGGGGGAGGAACGGACCCTTGCGCCCCTTCGGCACGAGCATGATCGCAGAGGCAAGAAGCAACGCATCGACGGCGAACATGACGGACGCAGGCGGGCCATCCTCGCCGAAGCAACCGCAGCTTCCCGTGAGCGCCTGGGCGAAGCCGTCCTTCAGCGCCGTCTCGCCCATCGCGTAGAGCAGGATCACGCAGAAGAGCGACAGCGTCGCGATCGCGAGGACACGGGCGTAGCGGGCCGACAGCAGGATTGCGATCGCAAGGAAGACCTCCACGCCGACGATGGCGCGCAGGGCGTTCGTCAGGAACGCAACCTGGTCGCCCTCGATCGACTGGGCGACGGCGGTCAGCCCCTTGAGGATCGGCGGCGGAAGCAGCATCGGATTGAGATCGAGCGCCTTCTGGATTGCGCCGTACCCGATCCAAGCGCTCACGCCCACATGGAGCAGGACGAGGCCGACGATTCCACCCCGCCCAAACGGTGGGATGGATCGCGTGGCGGGGGTGGAGGCGCTCGGCTGGGGGTTCGGCATGAGGTTCCTCTCGGTCGGGGCTCGCCCGTCCCCGTTCATCGGTCGGGGGGTGCGATTCTAGGTATTCGCGGGCCGAGCCGCCCCTACAGCCGGCGGCGTCTTCGGTTCCGCCGCATCCAGAGGCTGCGGATCGACGAACGGGCGGCCGTGCCAGCCGCCCGCCGAGCAGAGTTCCGCATCCCCGTCTTCGAGGACGAACTCGCGTCGCGCCAGCAGGGGCGTGATGGCAGATTGCCAGACGGGACGCGCAGAAGGGCCATCCTCGTCCTGCCGGACCAGTTGAATCTCTCCATCGGGCCGGCTGGGCGCGCGCGTCCGAGGGAATGCACGCTGGTGCTCGTCGAGAGCGGCGAGTGGCTGACGCGCCGCCCCTACCACCGCCAGCGCCTTGCCTGGATACTCCTCTCCCAGAGGACCTTCGCCCTTGAGGCGGCGGAGGCGGGGTTCCTTGTGCGTGTCCTCCGCGGCGACGCGCCGATCTCGGCGCTGCTCGCGGAGGCGGGCGCGGAACTCGGGCCGCTTGTCGCGATGGACCCCGCGGAGCGCGAGGTCCGTGCCGAGCTCGCACCGCTCGGGGCCTCGGGGGCACTTTCGTTCGAGCCGCACGACGGCTTCATGACCACGGCGGCCGATCTCGCTGCGGGGCGCACGGCGGAAGGCTGGCGCATGGATCGGTTCTACCAGCATGTGCGGCGGAGGACCGGCGTCCTGATGGACGCAGCGGGCAAGCCCCTCGGCGGGAAGTTCAGCTTCGACGCAGAGAACCGCAAGCGCTGGGACGGTACGCCGCCCGCTCCGCACCCGCCCGAGTTCACGGGTTCGCTCCTGCGCGAGGAGGTCGTGCGCGAGATCGAGACGCGTTTCAAGGCCCATCCGGGCGAACTCGATGTCGACGCCATCCCTGCCTCGCGGGCGGAGATCGAGCGCATGTGGCACTGGGCGAAGCGCTCCTGCCTGCCGTGGTTCGGACCATACGAGGATGCGATGAGCCGGAGGAGCCGCGGCGTGTTCCACACGCGGCTGTCGCCGCTCATGAATCTCCATCGCCTTCTTCCGAGCCAGGTGGTCTCGGACACCCTCGAACTCGACCTTCCCTTGCAGAGCAAGGAGGGGTTCATCCGTCAGGTGCTCGGTTGGCGCGAGTTCGTGTATCAGGTGCACCGCGCGACCGACGGGTTTCGCGCGGGTCGCTCCGCCGCGGAGGCGCCGCTCGCGGAGGTGGGTGACGGCGGCTATGCGCGCTGGAGCGGCAAGCGGTGGGTGCCCATCGCGCCGCCACCCAAGGGCGTCGACGGCGGTGCGCGTCCGAATGCGATGTCGGCCGAGCTCGGTCTGCCGCCCGCGTGGTGGGGCACAGAGAGCGGGCTCGCCTGCCTCGACCATGTCGTTTCCGATGTCTGGGCGGAAGGGTGGAGCCACCACATCACGCGGCTCATGGTGCTTTCCAACGCGGCGACGCTCCTCGGCGTCTCGCCGCGCGAGCTCTGCGACTGGTTCTGGATCGCCTACATCGACTCGTGGGACTGGGTCGTCGAGCCGAACGTGCTTGCGATGGGCACCTACGGCGACACATCCATGACCACGAAGCCATATGTCAGCGGAAGCGCCTATCTCGAGCGCATGTCCGATTCGTGCAGGTCGTGCCGATTCGTCCCCGGGAAGGATTGCCCGATCGGTGCGCTTTACTGGGCCTTTCTCGCCCGCAACGAGCCCGCGCTCCGCGACAATCTCCGCATGAAGCTACCGCTTGCAAGCGCGCGTCAGCGTGCAGACGAACTCCAGGCATCCGACAAGGCGACCTTCGTTGCGCTGCGCGACGTGCTGATCCAGGGACGGCCCGCAAGCGAAGCGCTGCGGCGCGACGCAGCGGGGCGCGGCGAACGGGGGACGCCGTGAACAGAGCACAGGGAGGACGGTCCGCCTTCGAGCGGCGCACGCAGATCGAGGTTCCCGCAGACCAGCTCGGGGCGTGGCACTTCCGCGCGGGCGCGATCCATCGGCTGATCCCGCCGTGGGAGTCGATCGAGGTCGCGCAGGAGGCTGCGCCGCTTGTCGACGGCGCGCGCGCGCGCATCGTGATCCGCAAGGGGCCGATCCGCACGCGGCTCGTCGCGGTCCATTCGGAGGTCGATCCGCCGCTCCAGTTCGTGGACACGCAGGAGAGCGGTCCGTTCGCGGCATGGCGTCATCTGCATCGCTTCGAGCCCGCAGCGGCGCCCGCCCAATCGGTGCTCATCGACTCCATCCGCTACACGCTTCCGTTCGGCGTTCTCGGCCGAACGCTTCTCGCACGGCCCATGGCGCGCGAAATCGCGCGACAGTTCGCCTTCCGCCATGCGCGCACGCGGCACGACCTGCTGCGCCACGCAGAGTTCGCGGGGCGCTTCGGCGAAGCGCCGATGCGCGTCGGCGTGACGGGCGCAAGTGGCCTCGTGGGCAGGCAACTTTGCGCATTCCTCTCGACGGGAGGCCATGAGGTCGTTCGCTTCGTGCGCACCGCTCCGCGCGGGGCATCGGAGCGTCGATGGGATCCGCGCGACGTCGAGCGCGGCGTCGATCCTGCGAGCGTGTCCGACCTCGACTGCATCGTGCATCTTGCCGGAGCAGGGATCGCGGACCGCCGATGGTCCGAGGCGCGCAAGCGCGAGATCCTCGAGAGCAGGACGCTCGGCACGGCTGCGCTCTCGCGGGGAATCGCCCGCGCCAAGACGCCGCCGCGCGCATTCGTCTCCTCGAGCGCGATCGGGTTCTACGGCGACCGTGGCGCTGAGTGGGTCGACGAGGCGAGCGGCAGGGGAAGCGGATTCCTCGCCGACGTCTGCGACGAGTGGGAACACTCGACGCGCGAGGCCCGCGAGGCTGGCGTGCGGACTGTCCATCTGCGCACCGGCGTCGTGCTCACGGCGGCAGGCGGAGCGCTCGCCAAGATGCTTCCTGCGTTCCTCTTCGGCGCAGGTGGGCCTATCGGAAGCGGATCGCAGGGCTTCAGCTGGATCGCGCTCGACGACCTTCTCGCCGCAACCGTGTTCGTCGCGCGCGCGACGGAGATCTCCGGGCCCGTGAATGCGGTCGCGCCAGAGGCGCTCGCACAGCGGGAGTTCGCACGCGTCCTCGGCCGCGTCGTCCGACGGCCGTCCTTCGCGCCGCTTCCAGCCTTCGCGGTGCGGCTCCTCTTCGGCGAGATGGGCCAGCGCGCACTCCTCGAGGGCGCATTCGTGCGGCCACGGGTTCTGCGCGAAGCGGGCTTCCGATTCGCCTACCCATCGCTCGAGGACGCGCTTCGGCTCGAACTCGGCAGGCTCGTCGATCCTGAAGGAGGGCGCTGACCGTGCGACGCATCTGGTGGGTTCGGCGTGACCTGCGCCTCGACGACAATCCAGCGGTGCAGTACGCGGCCTCGGGCACCGCGCTGCTTCCTCTCTTCATCGCAGGCGATGCTGACGAAGGCGACTGGCCCCTTGGCGGTGCGCAGCGCTGGTGGCTCGCCAAAGGCCTGCCGCGCTTCGCGGCGGCGCTCGAGCGGGTGGGAAGCAGGCTCGTCGTCGTCGAGGGCGATGCCGAGAAGGTGATCTCCGATCTCATGCGGCGCCATTCCGTCGACGAGGTCGTCTGGTCGCGGCGGTTCGATCCCGCGGGTCTCGCGGCCGAGCGGCGCGTGGAGGCCGCGCTCGACCGTCTCGGCGTCGCGTGGAAGGGCTTCCTCTCGAACCACCTCCACGACCCTGAGGAGATCGCGACCAAGGAGGGGAAGCCCTACCAGGTCTACACGCCGTTCTCACGCAACTGCGCGCAGCGGCCTGCGCCCGCGCGTCCGAAGGCGGCGCCGCGCGCGCTCGCGCCAGCCGACGGCGGTCCGAAGGGCGTGCAGATCGAGTCGCTCGGCCTCGAGCCCTCGATCGATTGGGCGGGCGGCCTCCGCGAGACGTGGACCCCTGGCGAAGAAGGCGCCGCAGCGCGGCTCCTCGACTTCACGAAGGCGGCGCTCGAGCGCTATCCGACGGGCCGCGACGAGCCGTCGAGCGTCGGGACGAGCATGCTGTCGCCGCACCTTGCCTTCGGAGAGATCGGGATCCGCCGCGTGTGGCACGCAGCCCTCGCCTCAGGCGCTGCACCTGAGAGCATCGCGAAGTTCCATTCTGAGCTTCTCTGGCGCGAGTTCGCGACGCATGTCCTCTACCACTTTCCGCGCACGACGCTCGCGCCGCTGCGGGCCGAGTTCGCGCGGTTCCCGTGGCGGAACGATCCTGCCGCGCTTCGACTCTGGCAGCGGGGCCGCACGGGCTATCCGCTCGTCGATGCGGGCATGCGGCAGCTCTGGCACACGGGCTGGATGCACAACCGCGTGCGCATGGTCGTGGCCAGCTTTCTGGTGAAGCATCTCCTGCTGCCGTGGCAGGATGGGGCGCGCTGGTTTTGGGATACGCTCGTCGACGCGGATCTCGCCAACAACTCGCTCGGCTGGCAGTGGGCCGCAGGATGCGGGGCGGACGCCGCGCCGTACTTCCGCATCTTCAACCCGACCTCGCAGGCCGAGAAGTTCGACGCGGAGGCGCGGTACATCAAGCGCTGGGTGCCCGAGCTCGCTGCGCTTCCGCCGAAGGTGGCGGTCGACCCCGCCGGTCGCGGCGGCGGCGGGCTCTTTGGAATCGGTGAAGGTCTCAAGTATTCCGCGCCGATGGTCGACCATGCCATGGCGCGCTCCCGCGCGCTGGCAGCGCTTGCCGCGGTGAGCAAAGGTGGCGCCAAGGCGTCTGGTCCCGCCAAGCCCTGATGGTTTCCCCACGCGGCACGGCCTTCGCGCTGCGCAGCCATACGAGGTCCCGAAGCATGCGCTCCCTCCTTACGTCTTCGGTCGCGCCCGTCCGCCTCGCTTTGCTCGCGTTCTTGGTCAGCGCAGGGGTGACTTCGACGGCCCCCGCATCGTCGATCCGCTCGACCCCGCCCGATCGCGGCGACCTCGCAGCGGCGTATACGCGCTTCGACCGCCTCGTCGCGAGGCTTCCCGGTGATCCCGTCGTGCGCGAGCGCGCGAACCGCTGCTTCGACGGCCTCACGAGCGACTTTTTCGCGGGCCGCTACGACGCAGCGCTCGCCGAGCTCGCCCGCACCTACGGCGAGCTTCGGCGCATGAACGAGGATGGGCAGGAAGAGCAGCAGTTCCTCTTTGGACGGCGGTTCGAGCTCTCGACCCGCGCGGTCGTCGCTGGTGCGCCGAGCGAGGTCCGCATCGAGTCGATCGAGCTTGCACGCATGCAGCGTGGCGATCCGCCGCGACGCTTCGTGGCGGTCGCGGGCTCGGCCGAGTTCGCGGTCGGCTACGCCGACGAGGTGACGCTCGCCCTTCCGCCGATCGAGGCGGTGGGATCGATCGAGCTGTTCGCCGACTTCGCCCTCTCGGGGCGCGAACCCGTCGGCCGCGTCGCCGTGCTTGCGGCTCCGCTCGAGGAGATCGCATCCCGGTTCAAGGCGCGTCTCGCTGCGGTCGAGTCGAGTGCGTCGCTCGATGACTCGAGCCTCGCGTCGCTCAGGTCGCGCATCGGGCTGCTCACGCCTTCGGTTGATCGCTCGCGAAGCGCCTCGCTTCTCGCGGACCTCGCCGTGCTCGTTCCCCAGCTCGAGGCCGAGCTTGAGGTCGCCGAGCGCGGCGGGCGCCCGTACAGCCGCAGCGGAGATCTCTGGCGGATCTACCGCGCGCTGGGCACCGATCTCCCCACGCGGCAGTTCGTTCCCGAGGGTGACGGCCCGTTCCCGCTTGTCATCGCCTTCCACGGCGCGGGCGGCGACGAGAACATGTTCTTCGAGGGCTACGGCGCGGGCGTCCTGAAGACCTTCGCATCGGGCCAGGGCGCTGTCGTCGTGTGTCCGCCCACGATCCCCTTCGGCGTGAGCCCGAACCTGCTTGATGCGTTCATCGACGCGGTGGCGCTCGATGCGCCGATCGACCGCGGACGGGTGCTCCTTCTCGGGCACTCGCTCGGAGGCGTGACGGCGAGCAGGCTCTGCGTGCTGAAGCCGAACCTCGTTGCGGGCGCCGTCTGCATCGCGGGATTCGCCGATCTCCCGCGCACGGGGATTCCCGCGCCGCGAAAGGTCTATCTCGGTGCGCTCGATCCGCTCTTCCCCGTCGAATCGACGACGCGCGCCATCGAGACCGCGCGGCTGAGGGGCGAGTCGATCGAGGTCGAGGTCCTCGAGCGCGAGGGACACACCCTCGTCGTCGGGCCGGTCGTTCCTCACGCGCTCGGATGGCTGCTTGCCCGCGCAGCGCGCCAGATCGACATCGCGCAGCCGATCGCAAGCGAGCCGAGCACGAGCCCGATGAAGACCGACGGGCCTGCTCCAACGCCGAGCGATGCGAGCCCGAGCAGCGGGCCGATGAAGTAGCCCGCGCCGACGAGCGCCTCATGGATGCCGCCCGCCTCGACGCGCGCGCCGCCGACGGCGAGGCCGTAGTAGATCGCGCTGTAGTAGATCGCTCCTTGGCCGAGGCCGATCGCAACGAGCGCCGCCACAAGAGTCCATTGGTTTGGCGCTGCGACCGCGAGCGCGAAGCCGCCAGAGAGGAGAAGCCCTGCGGCGACAAGCGGGCCGCGTCGTCCATGCCAGAAGGTGGTCTTCCAGAGGACGATCACGACCGCGAAGCGGGCCACATGCCACACCGAAGCGATCGGGGCCTGGAGGGCGGCGGCGGCGCTGAGGCTTGTGAGCAGATAGGGGAGGATCGGCGAAAGCGCACCGATCACGAGATAGCCCATCGGATGCAGGATCCGCGAGGCGTCGAGCAGCGGGCGGTAGCTCGGCGGCACATGCCGCGCCTGCTCGGACTGATCGTGATGCGGCGGCTTCCGCGGGAACTGGAAGAGGAAGATGAGGGCGACGAGGTTGATTGGAAGGAGCGACGGAATCGCCCAGTCGACGATTCCCGCCGCCCGCATCGGCCCTGCGATTGCCAGGCCGATCGCCGTTGCAGCCATCCACGAGGCGTTCCACCATCCGATCGCGTTGCGCATGTCGCGGCCGTGACGCCCCGAGACGAGGTAGTGCTGCACGATGGGCCACTGCAGTGCGCCGAGCGCGGTCATGGCGATGGCCGCGATCCACAGCGTGAGCGCTTCGGGGAACACGAGAAGAAGCGGCGCGAGCGCCCCTTGCGCCAGCATCACGACCGCGAGCGCGCCGCGTGGACTCGTGAAGCGTTCGAGCCAGCGCACGGAGACGCCCGCGGACACCGCGACGGCCGCGTAGAGCACGCCGTTCAGGAACGCAAGGAGCAGGCTCTGTCCCTGCGTGAAGCCGTATTCGCTCTCCGCGATGAAGTAGAGCGCGTTCCACAGAATGCCCGTCCCGAGCGAGCAGAGGAAGGTCAACGCCGCGATGGGAAACGCGCGGGTCGGCGCTTCCCCGTCTGTGGCGCGCGGGTCTCCGAAGGACGCTTGTGGCTCGTTCACGGGCGGCGAGTGTAGGGGCGGGCGCTCTGCTACACTTCACGCGCTGTCCGCGTAGCTCAATTGGATAGAGCGTTGCCCTCCGAAGGCAAAGGTTGCAGGTTCGAATCCCGCCGTGGACGCTTCGGCCCCGTGAAAGCGGGGCCGCTTTCGTCACTCCGCACGCCGCGCCGCGGCCATCCGCCGCCGCGCGCATCTCCGAAGGGCGCACATGCAGATCGAAGAGTTCCAGCGGATGATCCTCGAGCGTTACGGCGAGACGGACCGGGCCCGCGGCGCAGCGGGAACCTACCTCTGGTTCGTCGAGGAGGTCGGCGAGCTCGCCCATGCGATCGCCAACCGCGAGCGAGGCAAACTCGACCGCGCGAATCTCGAGGAGGAGTTCGCCGATGTGCTGGCGTGGCTCACGACGCTTGCGAACATCTGCGAGGTCGACCTGACGAAGGCGATTCACGACAAGTATGTCCGCGACGGTGGACCCGAGGGAACCAAGTCGTGAGCAACGCTGCGGGAATCGGGTGCCCGCTGTGCAGCGCGGCCGATGCTGCCTATCTCGAGAGCCCGCGCTGGCTCCTTCTCCGCCACGCCGACCCCACGCCGATCGCGGGCTGGATGATGCTCGTGGCGCGTGCGCACCGAGAGGGCCCCCACGCGCTTGCGCGCGAGGAGCAGTCGGAGCTCGGCGGGGTCGTTGCGGCGCTCTGCGAGGCCGTGCGCATCGCGACGGGGTGCGAGCGGACCTATCTCCTCTCCTTCAACGAAGCGGTGCAGCATGTCCACGTCCATGTGGTGCCGCGCCACGCATCGGACGCGACGACGACGTCGTGGGCGCTCGCCGACCGTTACCGCGACACGGCGCTCGGTAGGTCTGCGGCGGTCGAGCGAGCGAGCGCCGACGAGATGGCCTCCATGGTGGCGCGGCACGCGGAGCGAGCGCTCGCTTCGTTCGGATTCGCGCCTTGCACAGGGCGTTCGACATGACGCAGCGAGACTCGAACGGAGAGCGATCCATGCAGACGATGGACTCCACGGGACCAGCGCGGATCGAGCGCGCCTTCCAGCGCGCCGCAGACGAGGGGCGCCCCGCGCTGATGCCTTTCCTCACCGCGGGGGATCCCGATCTTGCGGCCACCGGGGCGTTGCTTGCGGCGCTCCCGCGGGCAGGCGCGGACATCATCGAGATCGGCGTTCCCTTCAGCGACCCGATCGCGGACGGCCCTGTGATCGCAGCGTCGATGCACCGCGCGCTCGTTGCCGGGACGACGCCCGAATCCGTGTTCGCCTGCGTCGCCGATGCGCGCTCGGCCGCCCCGATCGTCGCCATGATCTCCGTCTCGATCCTCGAGCGGATGGGGGTCAAGCGCTTCATGGCAGAGGCCCGAGCCGCGGGACTCGATGGCTTGATCGTCCCCGATGCGGGCCCCGACTTCTGGACCGATGAGAGGATTGGCGAGGCGGACGCGCTCGGACTCGCCATCGTCGAGCTCATCGCGCCGAGCACGCCGATCGACCGAGTCCGTCGCATCGCGCTCCGTGCGCGCAGCTTCGTCTACCTTCTTGCGCGCGCGGGCATCACGGGCGAACAGCGCGACGCGCCCGAGATCGCGGCGCGCGTCGAGGCGATCCGTGCGGTCGCACCCGTTCGCATCGCGGTCGGTTTCGGCATATCGACCGCTGCGCATGTGCGCGCGGTCGGCGCTCATGCAGACGGGGCCATCGTGGGCAGTGCCCTCGTTCGGCGACTGAGCGAGGCGCGGGCACGGGGAGAGGACGCCGTCGTCGCAGGCTGCGAGTTCGTGCGCGCGTTGCGCGCCGATTGCGCGGCTCCCGCTCAGTAGCGCCGCAGGACGCCGATCACCACGCCCTGGATCGTGCAGTCGTCGACGATGATCGGCGCGAAATCGGGGTTCGCGGGCTGGAGGCGGATTCGGCCGCCCTTCTCCCTGTAGAAGGTCTTCAGCGTGGTCTCGCCACTGGGAAGAAGGGCCACCACCCGCTCGCCGTTCCGCGCGGTCGAGCGCTGGTCGACGAGCACATAGTCGCCGTCGAGGATTCCCTCGTCGCGCATCGACATGCCGTCGACCTGCAGCGCGAAGGTCGTGCCCGCCCGGCCCTTGCGCGGGCCGAACAGTTCCTCGAGCGCGATCGAGTCGCTCTGCTCGAACTTCTCGATCGGGTGGCCCGCAGCGACCTTGCCCACGAGCGGAAACGCGAGGCCCTCCGAGCCGCGCGCGCCCGAGTGGGACGGATGATCGGGCACGTCGTCCGAGTCAACAGGCAGCACGACCTCAGGCGAGACCGTTAAAGAGCGTGCCTTGTTCGGGTCGCGGTGCAGCGCGCCCTTCTCGATCAGCGCCTCGACGTGCTCGAACACCGTGACCTTGCTGACGCGTAGCGCGTCTGCGATCTCCTGCATGGTCGGCGAGTAGCCGAGCCTGCGGCGTGTTTCGTGGACGATCCTGAGCACGTTCAGCTGCTTCGGTGTGAGATTCATGGTCGCGGAGTTCCTCGGGCTGGTCTTTGGATGTGCCTGGGAAGTTGCCTGGGAAGTTGCCTGGGAAGTTGCCTGGGAAGTTGCCTGGGAAGTTGCCTGGGAAGTTGTTTGGAAAGTCGTCTTGATTCGGCGTGGGCAGGCGGCCCGCGCGTGAAGGCGCGCGCACGGCGACAGGTTCCGTGGAGAAGATCTCGATGGCGGTGCGCTCGAACGCGGCCACGAAGTCGCCCCAGAGGAGACGCACGAGGCCGAGCGGTCCGTGCATCGGGGTCGGCACCGATCCGACCTGCGCGCTTGTCGCGACGGCTGCGTCGGTGCGCGTGAAACCCTCGCGGCGAACCCTGCCGCTCTCGCCGATGTAGCGGCGCGTGAAGTCGCCGCCGGGGCCGAGCATCACGAGCGGCCACTCCTCCGCGGCATCGCGCGCGGAGTGCGCCTCAAAGGCTGGCGAGAGGGGTGTTGACGGAAGCAGTGCGGCGTGCTGTGCCATGGACGGACTCCTTTCCCCTCGTCGAGGGGCGACTGGTCGATGCGACGGGCGCGCAATGGCGTCGTCGCTCTCCGTCTCTGGCACGCATTTCCCCCGCGGCGCAGGACGATGGAGCTGCGTCGTGAAACGCAGTGGAACGGGCCGACGCGGGCGCATCCTGTCAGGTGCTGCGTCGGCAAACGAGGCGCGGCCCGCGTCCGAGGCTCCGCTCGGACAAGTCGGGTTCGCGGTTTCAGGGTTCGAACGCCCAAAGCAGTCCTCGAGCGCTGGGCTCACTTCGACGGCCATGATGTTGGGGTTCTGTTCGGACATGTTCCTTGGATCGGGCGGCGCGCGCGCGGCGCTCCACAATTTGTTCGGGGTATGTTCTCCCAAACGAAGCCCTGACGCAAGTGGGTGCCCGCTCTGATTCAGCGCCGCTCCCGCAGACCGCTGAGAGCGCTTGTAAGTCTCTTCGGGAAGATATCTTGCGGCGGTGAACCATGCTCCAGTTCCTTCCAGCGCTGTGTTGGGCGATCCCTGCCTGCGACCCACCGATGCATCGCTTCTCGAGGAAGTGACAGCGTTCGATCGCCAGTTCGGCCTCGACGCGCAGTGGTTGTTCCCGATCGATTGGTCCTACACCTTCCTGAACCACGGCAGCTTTGGCTCGACGCCGCACGAAGTGCTCGCAGAGCAAGCGTGGTGGCGGCGCGAGATCGAGGCGCGGCCGATCGAGATCCTCGGGCGCAGGCTTCCCTCGTTGCTGCGCGAGTGCGCCGCGCAGGTCGCGCGTTTCGTGGGCACGGATCCCGATCGGCTCGGCTTCACGGTGAACGCGACGGAGGGAATCAACGCATTCCTGCGTTCGATTTCCTGGCGCGCGGGCGACGAGGTGGTCCTCCTCGACCAGGCGTATGGGGCCGTGCGCAAGTCGCTTCTCCGGCTCGAGCATGAGTTCGGAGTCGTCGTCCGCGAGGCGGCGGTGCCGCTTCCCGTTCGCGCATCCGCGGACTTCATCGACGCGGTCGACGCCGCGACCTCCTCGCGCACGCGGCTTGTGCTGATCGACCACGTGACGAGTCCGACGGCGCTCGTCGTGCCGGTCGAGGAGATCGTGCGACGGGCGCGGGCCCGCGGGGTCGCCACGCTCGTCGACGGCGCCCACGCGCCCGGTTCGATCGCGCTCGCGATCGATGTGATCGGCGCGGACGCCTACGCTGCGAACCTGCACAAGTGGTGCTGCGCACCGAAGGGTTCTGCGATCCTCGCGGTCTCGTCGGAATGGCGCGCGCGGGTCCATCCCCTCGCGACAAGCCACGACTACGGCCGCGACTTCACGGCGGAGTTCGACTGGCAGGGGACGCGCGATCCGACGGCGTTCCTCGCCGCTCCCGCAGCGCTGCGCTTCTTCGAGCGGTTCGGCTGGAACGCCGTGCGACGGCGAAACCACGCGCTCGCGGCATGGGCGCAGTCTGCGCTCTGCGGAATGTGGGGCGAGGAGCCACTCTCGCCCGTCGATGGCTCGATGCTTGCCTCGATGGCCGCGATCCGCGTGCCTGAAGGCCTTGCGCGGGCCCATGCGTCTGCCGCAGAACTGCAGGCGTGGCTCTTCCGCGTGCATCGCATCGAGATCCCCGTCATCGAGTGGGGCGGACGCACCCATGTGCGGGTCTCGGCGCATCTTCACACTCGGCCGAGCGACATCGAGCGTCTTGGCGCAGTGATCGCCGAGGCGCTGCGGTCGTAGGGCGTTCCGGTCGGTCTGCGCGGCCTGTGCGGGCTGGAAGAGCGCGCTCCTCCGTGCGTCGGGCAAGGCGGGCCGCTCGATGCGGGTTCATCCTCCGCTCGGCCGATGACACGCGCGATGGTCGGAAACGCGCCGCATCGCTCCTCCATCCCGCTGCGTCGCGCGGCAGCGCTCGTCGCTGCGATCGGACTGTTCACGACCGTAGCTGGAGTCGCCACGGGCTGCGGTGCACGCTCAGGCGCGTCGAGCAACCTCTTCGCACGCACGGGAGCGGAGTCGTTCATGGCGCGTCGTGCCGCGATCGCCATCTGGTACGACCAGCGCTCGAGCGGCTCGATCATCAAGCATGGGCTGCTCGTGCTTGACTCTCCCAGCCGTCCGAGTGGGTCGCAGAGCGGCCTCGGTCAGTACCTCGTGACCGCCGCGCCTGAGATCTGTCGGAAGATCGAGGAGATCCTCGGCGAAGAGATCCCAGTGCAGCGTGGTTCCCTGATGACTTTCGCAATCGGCTCGCCCCTTCCCGTCAGGATCGAGCGAATCGGAGCGCGCGGGAGCAGGGAGCTGGTCCAAGAGGGACGCGCGGCCTTCCTCGAGGTCGTCTGCCACTGAGGCGCATCGAGTCACGCCACGCTCGCGCTCAGGCGTCGCCGCGCGCGGGTATCGTCACCGTGTCCGACTCGGCGCGCCGTTGCTCGGAGAGCTCTTCGGCGTAGGCCTGCGCGAGCACGGGATAGTCGTTCCGATACCACGCAAGCCAGCGCTCGCGGTCGTACCCGAGCGGCGGTGCGGGTTCGCCGGTCGATCGTTCGATCACCATGGCGAGGCCCCGATGGACCTCGGTGCGGTAGATCGTCACAGCCGACTCCATGATGCGCAGCAGGCTTCCCTCGTAGACGATTCCCGGGATCGGCTGCAGTGCGCCGCTCCCACCCCCGAGGACAGGCACATAGCCCGCGACATAGGCCGTGCGCTGACCGATGGCGATCCACGCCTCGTCGCCGCGCGCTTCCGTGGGACGCTCCGAGAACTGGGCGTCTATCAGCGCTGGGATCAGCGCCGCCGCGGCATGGGCGCTCGCCACCATGGCGGCGCGGTTGATGTGGAGCTCTCGGGACGAGCGAAGTCCCTTCTCAAGGACGGCGAGCGCTTCGGGCGAGAGCTCCTCTGGAAGCGAATCGCGCGCGAGAAGCGCGACCGCGCCTTCGCCCGCGATCGCGTAGCCGACGAGCGTCGGGTGACCGAACCTCGGCTCGCGCGCGAGCGCGGTGAAGAGCGCGGAGCGCACGTCGAACTCGCCGTTGACGAGGTTGGGCCGCATGCCCTCTCCCTCGAGGACATGCGTTGCAGCGCCGAGTTCGAGCGGCGAGGAAAGCGACTGGATCGTCTCGAGCGCCTGCCGTCTGGCCGCCGTGATTCCGTTCCTCGAGGGAATGCGCAGTCCGTCCTCGACAAGGGTGCGCATGGCGCGCACGGATAACTCGCGCTCCGCTTCCGCAAGACGCTTGAGCGCCCCGGGAGTGCGGTCCTTCTCGAGCCGCTCGATCCGTGCCAGGAGTTCCGTCGTCCGCGGGGACGCGTATCGCGTCGCAAGCGTCGAGCGCGCCGCGCGCTGCGAGGGAGACAGGGACACGGCGTCCGTGTCCGCGCGCTCCTCTTGGGTGGCCGATGCGGGCGGAACCGCATGTGCGGCCGCCGCCACGAAAGGGGCACAGAGGCAAAGTCCGACGCAGAGTCCGCCGCGAAGGGCACGATGGGCCGCTCGAAGCGATTGGCGATGAAGTGAGCGTTGCGGGCGGGCAGTCGACATCAGCAGGCTCCTCGGAACAATGTGCCTCAATCTACGGACGCAAGGGCCGCGGATCCTGCCCAATCGACCAAATCGTTGCGCTTCGGGGACCCCCGCGGCTACTCGAGCGCGCGCTCGACCGTGAAACCGCTCTGCCCGAACTGAAGCATGGCCTTGCCGGCGATGGCCCTGTTCGGGAAGCGGCCGACCTGGACCACGAAGACGGGGCCTTGTCCCTGCCGTGGCTTCTGGACGATCCTCGGGGCCGTCAACCCCGCCTTGGCGGCGGTCGGGGCGAGCGACTCCGCGACGCGCTCTGCGCGCGCCCGCTCGCTGAAGGCGCCCGCCTGGATTGCAAACGCGATCGGCTCGATCGCCATCCCGTTCACAACCCGTTCCGTAGCCGTCCGCGGCTCGGGCGGGGCGGGAGCAGGGGGCAGGGGCGCGGAAACAACTGCGGTGGGCGGGTGCATCGCGCCAGGCACCCGCGCGAGGCAGAGCGCGGAGAGCTCCTCCGCGCGTCGTCGCTCGTCGCCTTCGAGAATGAGCGCTGCGCGGCGATACGCCTCGGCAGCCGCCCGAAAGTCGCGGCGGGCGACTTCCGCCGTCCCGAGCGAGACGCGTGCGTTCGCAGCGAGCGTACGGTCTGCGGCCTCGACCGCCTCGCGAAGGGCGCCTGCGGCCTCGTCGGCGTTGCCGAGCTGGAGCTGCGAGAGCCCCTCGAGATAGCGCGCCCGGGCCCGTTGGAGGCCGCTCTCGCGGGCACCCGCCGCGCGCGCAAGTGTGACGGCCCGCCCGAACTCGCGCGCGTTGTAGGCGTTTGCGGCGTCGACAAGTTCCGCGGAGTCGCCCGAAGAAGCACTGCGTCCGACGCCCGTCGGGCCGCGCTGCGAAGACGCGCAACCGGGCAGCGAACCTGCGAGCGCAACGAGCGACAGCGCGATCGCCGAGAACAGCGCTCCGACTCTGCGCCTCGCGTGCGGAGCACAAGGGCGCCGGACGGGTCGGTTGAGGAAGGGCTCCGCGCGCTGCATCGCGGATAGTCTACGGACCCGATCTATGACCGTGGCCCGCGTGCTCTGGAGGCGACCTTGGAACTACTCTCCGCGATCCGACGAAACCTGCTCCTGCGGCCCCTTCGACACGCCGTGGTCGACGACCAGCGCCGCTGGCGCGGCATCGATCTGATGGTGGTGGCCTGGCACCTCGCTCGGGCCATCGAGCGTGCGGGCGACGCACAGCGCGTCGGCGTCATGCTGCCGACCTCGGGCCTCTTTCCCGCTGCGGCGATCGCGACCTGGACGCTTGGGCGGACCGTGGTGCCGATCAACTACCTGCTCTCGCGTTCGGACATCGAGTATGTGGTCCGCGATGCGGGGCTCGACACCCTTGTCACCGTGGGGCCGATGCTCGACTTCATCGGCGGCCCGATCGCTGGCCTCGCGGAGGTGCGGCTCGACCAGATGCGCTTCAAGGGCGTGCCGCCCGTGCGCTTCACCAACCCGCTCCAGCGCGATGACCTGGCCGTCGTGCTGTACACCTCGGGCACAAGCGGTCGTCCGAAGGGCGTGATGCTCACGGCGGGAAACATCGCCGCGAACGTGAGGCAGTGTCAGGAATGGGTCGACTTCGGCGCAGCAGACACCATCCTCGGGGTGCTTCCGCAGTTCCACTCCTTCGGGCTCACGGTGCTCACGATGCTCCCGCTGGCGACGGGCGCGCGCGCCGTCTACACCGCGCGCTTCGTGCCGCGCAAGCTGATCGAGCTCGCGCGCGAGCATAGGCCCACGGCATTCGTGGCGATTCCGTCGATGTACAACGCGCTGCGTCTCCTCAAGGACGCAAGCCCGGAGGACTTCGCCTCGCTGCGTTTCGCGGTGTCGGGCGGCGAGCCGCTGCCCGCCGCGGTCTACGACGGTTTCCACGAGAAGTTCGGGATCGAGATCAACGAGGGCTATGGACTGACGGAGACCTCGCCCGTCACGAACTGGTGCAGGCCCGAGGAGCAGCGGCGCAAGTGCGTCGGCAGGGCACTCGGGGGCATCGACCAGCGCATCGTCGGCCCGGATGGGAGCGTGCTCGGACCCGATCAGGACGGCGAGGTGCGCATGAAGGGCCCGAACATCATGAAGGGCTACCTGAACCTTCCCGACGAGACTGCGGCCGTGTTCGACGAACAGGGCTACTTCAAGACAGGCGACATGGGGCGCCTCGACGGCGATGGATTCCTCTCGATCACGGGCCGCATCAAGGAGATGCTGATCATCGCGGGGGAGAACGTCTTTCCGCGCGAGATCGAGGAGGTGCTCAACCTCCACGAGAGTGTCAAGGACTCGGCCGTGATCGGCATGCAGGACGGAATGCGCGGCGAGGTCGCGCTCGCGTTCGTCGAGCTGAAGGAGGGCGCGTCGTTCGATGAGCAGGCGCTGAAGGCCTTCTGCCGCGATCGGATCGCGGGCTTCAAGGTCCCGCGCGAAGTCCGCGTCCTCAAGGAGCTTCCCCGAAACCCCACGGGGAAGATCATGCGGCGCAAGCTGACGCCCGAGACGCAGTCCGCTTGAGGGGCGGCGTCTTGCTGGAACCTACGGGCAGGCGCCCCATCCGCCGAGAAGCGCGGTGAGGTCGCTGCCGTTCACCTGACCATCGCCGTTCAGATCCGCGGCAGAGCCTCCCGCAGCACCCCACGCGCCGAGAAGCGCCGTAAGGTCGCTGCCATTGACCTGGCCATCTCCGTTGAGGTCCGCCGGACAGTTCGGGCACTCGGGGGCGATGCTCTCGACGGTCACGAGCGTCTCGCCGCCTCCCCCCGACTTCGGGCCGACGCGGATGAAGTAGACCTCGCCGCAAGCCGCCTTGAAGCCCACGCGGCTTCCGTTCACCCCGCAGATCGGAGCGTTGTCGTTGCATCCGACGGGCTGCAAAGACCCGCAGGTGCCCGCGTAGACCGCCAGCACCGTGTCGAACCACGATGAGCAGGTCGTGATCTCCACGAAGCCGCTGCGGTCGGACACCCATCGGAGCCAGACATCCCGCGCAAAGGTCGCGCTGCCGCACGCGGGAAGACCCGGCGGAAGCTCGAGGGTCGAGCGGAGCGTGTTCACAACCGTGCCGCCATCCATCAGCGCGATGGCGCCCGAGCAGGCATCGTTCGCAGGCGGGCCAGTCAGGCAACTGTCGCTCGCAAGGATGACGCAGTCCGTGTCCCAGAGGGACTCGCAGCAGAACGGGTCGACCGCGCAGACCGCCTCGCAGCAGGCTTCTTCGGAGCAGCCGGGCGATTTCGCGGGCGCGAAGCAGCTGTTGGCGGACTCGTCGCAGGCGTTGGCGCAGCCGTTGTCGACGACGACCTTCAGGTTGTAGCGGTCCCCGACTCCGCACACGGGCGAGTTGCTGCCGAAGTTCGGGAAGGTGCCTGCGGACACGACGACGCGGTAGGTCCCTGGCGGAACGCAGGCGAACGGCGAGACATTGTCGACGCACAGTTCGCTCGCGGCCGTGACAAGCGCCCCGGACATCGGTGCGCATGCCGCCTCTGGAAGGAGCGCCGCCCACGCCTTCGCCGACGAGGCGAGCTCGATCGAGACGCGTGCCACGCCGTCGCCGTCCGAGTCGGGCACGACGATCGTGAAGACATCGACATCGCGGGGGAACGGGTTGCCCTGGATGGTTCCGATCGAGCCGCGGACCTGTCGGTTGGGAAGGAGCGTCTCGGGCGTGCCGCCCGAGGTCGTGTAGCACGGATCGTTCTCGCGAAGGTTGCACGACTCGGTCTCGGGAACCGATCCGGGCTCTGCCGGCGGCTCGCAGCCCGTGATGCAGACGTCGTTGGCGATGATGACGCAGAGGTTGTCCCATGCCTGCGAGCAGCAGGTCGGGTCGATGGCGCACACGGCCGTGCAGCAGGTGACGTCGTTGCACGCGCCGTTCGGGCTCGTCTGGAAGCAGCTTCCCGTTCCCGCGCCGCCGCAGGTTCCGGGGTTCCCGGGGCACGCGAACCCAGCGAGCGCCGCGCAGCTTGCATCCCAGGAAGTCGAGCAGCAGAAGGGGTCGAACGCACAGACGGCGCTCGAGCAGGAGGCGCTGTCGCAGTTTGGGTTTGCGTGCGGTGAGAAGCACGAGCCGCTCGCGGCCGCGCCCGGGTATCCCACGCAGGAACTGTTCGCAAGAACCACGCACGCCTGGTCCCAGCCGCCCGTTCCGCAGCAGGTCGGGTCGATCTGGCAGACGAGCGTGCAGCAGGCAGCGCCGTCGCAGCCGGGCGTCGGGTGGACGACGAGGCACGAAGGCCCTGTCCCGCAGATCTGCGCGTGCGCAGCCAGAGGGCCACGCCCGACGAGGAGCGACGCAAGCAGGGCGAGCAAGACAACGGGCGCGAGAGACATGCGCATCGGATGGTTCCAGCAACGGGCGTTCGGGCTGTGCTGCGAATATACGCAACGCTTCGCGGAAGCGGAACAGCGGAGTCTCCGCATTCGCGCCATACACGGAGTCGAGCCTCCATCCACGCGGCTCTCGGACCGCGGAAGCGCGGAGGGCGGGCACATCGGGAAATGAAGGGCCCCCGGTCCGAAGACCGGGGGCCCTGTTGTTGACACGCGGGTGTCAGGCGTTGGCGCAAGCGCCACCGCTGATCACTGCGGGCAGTTGCCCCATGCGCCCAGGAGGGCGGTGAGGTCGCTGCCGTTCACCTGGCCGTCGGCGTTGAGGTCGGCGCTCGAGCCGTTCGCGGCACCCCATGCGCCCAGGAGGGCGGTGAGGTCGCTGCCGTTCACCTGGGTGTCGCCGTTGAGATCGGCGGGGCAGGGCGGCGTGCAGCTGCCGGTCTGCGAGATCGTGAACGTTCCGGAGCCCGTAGCGGTGGTGCTCCAGGAGCCGATCGCGATCTTGTAGTTGGTGCCGCAAGCAGGGGTGAAGCTCACCCGAGACTGGAGACCGCAGGTATCGTCGTTGCAGGCGACGAGAGCGCCGCTGCAAGCGTCGAAGACCTTGATCGCGGTGTCGAGCGTCGACGCGCCACCGTCTGCAGCGCAGATCGAGATGGTGAGCGTCTGATTGCCCGTCGCCGTGAAGCTGTACCAGACATCCTTGTTCACGGTCACGCATCCGCCGGTGAGCGCACCCGTCGCGAGGACGTTGGTGAAGCTGTTGGCACCGAGCACCGCAGCGGTCGCGTTGGCGCACTCATCGTTCGCCGGGGGCTGCGGGGGAGGCGTTCCGCCGGCGATGGTCAGCGTGCCGTTGCCCACGAGCGTGCCAGCGGCGAAACCGCCGATGGCGACGAAGTAGGTCGTGCCGCTCTGCAGCGTGACGCTCGGGATGAAGCTGGTGAAACCAGCGCATCCGTCGCCGTCGTCGTTGCATGCGAGGACCGTGAGCGCATCGCCGCAAGCCGTCATCACAGCGAGCCTCGTGTCGAAGTTCGCGGTGTTGCAGGTCGAGAACGAGTAGTCGCCCGAGGCCGACGGAGTGAACGAGTAGAAGTTGGTGTTGTAGATGGCATCGTCACCGAAGGTGCCGGGGTCGCAGACGCCCGTCATGTCGAAGACGAGACCCGACGCAGCATTGGCAAAGGCATTTGCGCCGACGGTCACCGCCACCGGAGCATCGCAGTTGCTGCCGCCGCCGCCACCGCCACCCGCATCGCAGGGAACGCCCGTGATCGAAACGGTGTAGTCGTTCGGGACGGAACCGCCGCAGGGGAAGTTGTCGAACACCGAGGGGAGGGCGACGATGTAGTAGTCACCCGCCGCGAGGCACACCGTGACGGTGCTCGGGCAGGTGCCCGTGGAGGCGCCGCCGATGATGCCACCGCAGCCGACATCCACGAAGGCCGTGAAGGACGGGATGTCCGAACGGATCGCGAGGGTCACTTCGGTGTCTTCCGCGAGCGAGATGGAGTACCAGTCCGTATCGCGGGTCTCAGGGCTCGACCAGAAGGTGCCTTGGACGGTGTCGCCGAGCGCGACCGGCTCGGTGGCACCGCCATTGCAGCCGCCGTTGAAGTCGTCACCGCAGAACTCCTGCTCGACGACGTTGCCCGTACCGATCTCGCAGGCCTCGAAGGCTGCGATCGTCAGGGTGCCCGAGCCGGCGATCGTGCCGGTTCCGAAGCCGCCGATGGACACGATGTAGGTCACGCCAGCGTCGAGGTTGACGCTTGCGATGAGGCTGGTGAAGCCCGTGCAGCCAGGACCGTCATCGTTGCACGCGAGGACAGACCCGTCGCAGCCCGAGAGGACGGCGATGACCGTGTCGAACTCGGCCGCGTTGCAGGTCGAGAACGAGTAGGGGCCCGACTCGGTCGGGGTGAAGGCGTAGAAGTTAGTGTTGAACGAGTTGCCCGGTCCGCAGCCCACGGCGAGCGTGCAGGCCGTCGGGAGGTTTGCGAAGGCGTTGTCGCCGACGTTCAGCACGGTCGCATCGGGGCAGATCTCGCTGCAGCTCGGAGGAGCTTCGCAGGGTGCGCCCGTCACGGCCAGGGTGTAGTCGTTCGAGGTCGAGCCACCGCAGGGGAAGCCTGCGAAGAGCGTCGGCAGCGCAACGATGTAGTAGTCGCCGGGTGCGAGGCACACCGAAGTCGTGCCAGGGCACTCGCCGGTGGTTGCATTGCCGATGATGCCGCCGCAGTCCAGTCCGACCACCGCCGCGAAGGAGGGGATGCTGGAGCGGATGGTGAGCGAAACCTCGGTGTCCTCGGTGAGCGTGATCAGGTACCAGTCGGTGTCGCGGGTACCGCCATCGGCCCAGAAGGAGCCTTGGACGGTGTCACCCAGCGCGATGGGCTCGTTGGCGCCGCCGCCGTTGCAACCGCCGTTGAGGTCCTCGCCGCAGAGCTCGGCCTCGAAGGTCGTGGCCTCGCCGATGTCGCAGTCGTTGCCGCCTGCGCCGCAGGCTTCGCAGATCTGATTCGCCAGGTCGGCGCAGAGCTGATCCCACTCTGTGTCGCAGCAGAACGCGTCAGCGCCGCAAACCGCATCGCAGCAGGTCGCGTCGTCGCAGCCAGGGGTGCCGTTCGCGATGCAGCAGTCGCCCGCGGCGGGGTCGCCGCACACGCCGCCGCCGCCGCCGCCGCCGCCGCCGCCACCGCCGCATGCGGACGGGTCGCAGTTGGCGATCGCTGCGTTCGCGCAGAGCTGATCCCACTGCGTGTCGCAGCAGAAGGCGTCAGCTGCGCAAACTGATTCGCAGCAGGCCAGGTCAGAGCAGCCGGGGGTCTGGTTCGCCGCGCAGCAGTCGTTCGTGTTGGGCTCACCGCACTGCGCCCACGCCGCGCTCGCGACGAAGCTCGCAGAGACTGCGGTACAGATGAATGTCCAGTTCTTCGATCGCATCCTCGGTTCTCCTTGCAAAGTGGTCTCACACAACTGTCTCGGATGTCTTGGACGCGGACCTTTGCCGCGCCGCAAACTCCACGCGCGATTCGGTCCTCCGACCAGCGGTCGCCTGAGAAAGGCGAGGCGCTGCTCGTCGACCGCTTCGTCTGGATTGCTCCAGACGAAGGCCCGCGCGACTGTCCCGTGCCACGGCCGTGGCACGAACCAGACGGCCCCATCGCACGACGATGGGGCCGCAAGGGCCTTCCAAAGATAACTCCACTCTGACGACTGCAAAGCCGAATCTTGATTGAAGACGAGAATCGCGAACTTGGTTGGAACCTCCAGATCGCACGCGGGGCAGGGGCCGCGCGGTGCCTACGACTGGTCCGTCTGGGAGGAACTCCACTCGGACTCGCGCGATAACCCGCTGTCGCGGAAGGGGAAAGAGCGAACGTGGCTCTGTCCGATCTCGCCCAACCGCCGCGGCTCATGCGCCTCAGGGGCGGCGCTGCGGCTCCTCGCGCGCCGTGCGGACGAGGCTTATGATCCGCCCCCGTCAGTTCCGTCAGCCCAAACCGAACCCGCTGGGTTCCGGAGAACAGATCATGCCGCTCCCGCTTGGAACAATCGCCCCGACCTTCAGACTCCCCGCAAAGCCAGGCGAGGAGGTCGATGTCGGCAGCCACCTCGGCCGCGAAAAGGTCGTCATTCTCTTCTTCCCCCTCGCCTTCAGCTCCGTCTGCACAGAGGAGATGTGTCACTTCCGCGACAACTGGGCGGATTGGAGCGGCCTCGGCTGCAAGGTGTTCGGCGTCTCGATCGACAGCCCGTTCGTGACCGACAAGTTCCGCACGGAGCTCAACATCCCGTTCCCGATTCTGTCGGACTTCAACAAGACGGTGTCGGCCAGCTACGACGCGCTGCACGCGGATCTCATGGGGCTGAAAGGCGTGACCAAGCGCGCGGCCTACGTCGTGGGCAGCGACGGCAAGATCGCCTACGCGTGGGAGGCCGAGATTCCGAAGACGCAGGTCGACTTCGACGCGATCAAGGCCGCCGTGGCGCAGGCGAAGTGAGTGCGGGGATGATGCCTGGGCAGCGCAACCACCCCCCGGGCTTCCCTCCCGAGCGCTGCGCCATGTACCTCGCGGGCAACGAGGGGGCTCCGCCGCGAGAGCACCTCGTGCGGGCGTTGGCGCAGTTCGATGGGAGTCGTGCCGCGAATCGCCCGCGCGCCCTCGACATCGGGTGCGGCCCCGGCCGCGAGGCACTGCTTCTGGCGCGCAGCGGGTTCGAGGTCGTTGCGATCGATCCCTACGCGGAGATGATCGAGCGGGCGTCGTCGTTGCTGGCGGCGGAGGCGGATGGGGATCTCCTCGCGAGCGCAGTGAGGTTCGAGCGGGCGACGCTCGAGGAGTTTGCGCCGTTGCTCGAGCGCTCCTTCTTCGATCTTGTGCACGCGGGTTTCGTCCTGCCGTTTGTGTTACCCGCGCGGCTTGACGAATGCTTCGCGCGGCTTTCGGCGAGCATGCGGCCCAGCGCGATCTTCTGCGGCCAGTTCTTCGGAAAGGACGACGAGTTCATCCGTGCTGCCGAGGAGGGCACGATGTCGTGCCATGACCGCGCGGATCTTGAGCGGCTGTTCCAGGCTTTCGAGATCCTCGAGATCGAGGAGGTCAATCGTCAAGGCCGCGTCGGAAGGGGCCGCGAGAAGTGGTGGCACGTGTTCCACGTCACGGCGCGACGATCCTGAGCGACCGCCGAAGCGGCGAGCGCTCCAGTCTCGGCGCGACTTCCGCAGCACCAGAGCGAGCCGCCGCAGCGGCGAGCGCTCCAGTCTCGGCGCGACTTCCGCAGCACCAGAGCGAGCCGCCGCAGCGGCGAGCGCTCCAGTCTCGGCGCGACTTCCGCAGCACCAGAGCGAGCCGCCGCAGCGGCGAGCGCTCAAACTTCGCGGTACAAAGAGACCCGGCCGCGCGGTAGCGCGGCCTCTGCGCGCAAAGGCGAAGCCTGCGCGCAGGTCGACCGCGAAGCAAATGCGCCGGGCGCCCCGCGAAGCGGGCCGTCCGGCGCATGCGAAGCGGGCGAAGGGGATCGAACCCTCGACATTCAGCTTGGAAGGCTGACGCTCTACCGCTGAGCTACGCCCGCAGCGGGTCGAGGAATATACCTCAGGCGGCGGGCATGCGCGCGGAGGCCGTTTTTACCCGCGGGACGGCGATGGGCAACTTCGGTATCCTGTGCGCCCCCGCGGCCGTGAGCGGTCCCTGGGGGCCCGCGGGAGGAAGAGCCCGCGCGGCGGGGTAGTTGGTTCGGCGGATCGTCTCTCGCCGAGCCGCAGATCCCATTTTCAGATCAACTTCACTGTTCAGAGTCCCAGTGGAGCACAGGCTCCACGCACTTGGAAGACAGCCCATATGCAGACTGCCTTCGCTCGACCGATGCGCGCGCTTGCCGCGATCGTTCCTGCCTTCCTCGCCTCCGCCGCGTTCGCGGGCGGTGAGGCGGACATCAAGTTGCCAGACGTCAAGGGCGCCGATTTCGGTGGCCTCAGCGGCAACGCGATCATGATGATCGGCCTCGGCATCACCGTGATCGGAATGCTCTTCGGGCTGCTTCAGTACAAGCAGACCGTCGCGCTGCCTGCGCACAAGTCGATGCTGGCTGTCTCCAACATCATCTGGGAGACCTGCAAGAGCTACATCATCCAGCAGGGCAAGTATCTGTCGGTGCTTTGGCTCCTGATCGCGGTCGCCATCGTCGGCTACTTCGGCTTCCTCAGCCCTATCGGGCAGGACCCGCTCCCCGGCAACGAGCCGATCAACAAGTGGGTCGCCGTCGTCGTGGTGCTGCTCGCCTCGATCCTTGGCATCCTCGGAAGCTACGGCGTCGCGTGGTTCGGCATCCGCATCAACACGCAGGCGAACTCGCGCGCGGCCTTCGCATCCCTGAAGGGCTACCCGCTGCCCGTGCTCGGCATCCCGCTCAAGTCGGGCATGTCGATCGGCATGCTGCTCGTGTCGGTCGAGCTCTTCTTCATGATCTGCATCCTGTGCTTCCTGCCGCCGGATCTCGTGGGGCCGTCGTTCATCGGCTTCGCCATCGGCGAGTCGCTCGGCGCGTCGGCGCTGCGCATTTGCGGCGGCATCTTCACGAAGATCGCCGACATCGGCGCCGACCTCATGAAGATCGTCTTCAAGCTTCCTGAGGACGATCCGAAGAACCCGGGCGTCATCGCCGACTGCACGGGCGACAACGCGGGCGACTCTGTCGGCCCGACCGCCGACGGCTTCGAGACCTACGGCGTCACGGGCGTCGCGCTCATCGTGTTCATCGCGCTCACGCTCGGCATCTCGGGCGTCGAGGGCGAGTTCGGCGCGAAGCTCATCGTGTGGCTCTTCGCCATGCGCGCGCTCATGATCCTCACCTCGCTCGCGTCCTACTTCATCAACGAGGCGATCTCGAAGGCGAAGTACGCGACCTCGAAGGACTTCCACGAGGAAGCGCCGCTTACCTGGCTCGTGTGGATCACCTCGATCCTCTCGATTGTGGTCACCTTTGCAGCGAGCTACTTCCTGCTCGCCGGCATCAAGGTTGGCGACACGGAGATGCCGAACCTCTGGTGGGCGCTCAGCGTCATCATCAGCTGCGGCACCATCGCGGGCGCCGTCATCCCCGAGTTCACCAAGGTCTTCACCTCGACGACCTCGGGCCACGTCAAGGAGGTCGTCACGGCGTCCGCCCAGGGCGGGGCGTCGCTCAACATCCTCTCGGGCTTCGTCGCGGGCAACTACTCGGCGTTCTGGAAGGGCCTCGTCATCGCCGGCCTGATGGGCGTCGGCTGGTGGGCCTCGACCCTCTCGGGCGCAGACGACGTGATCGCGAAGACCTACACCTTCGCAGGCCCGATCTTCGCGTTCGGCCTCATCGCGTTCGGCTTCCTCGGCATGGGTCCAGTCACCATCGCGGTCGACAGCTTCGGCCCGGTGACGGACAACGCCCAGTCCGTGTACGAGCTCTCGCGCATCGAGGCGCAGCCCGGCATCAAGGAAGAGATCAAGCGCGACTTCGGCTTCGATCCCGACTTCGACAGCGCCAAGCACACGCTTGAGAAGGCCGATGGCGCCGGCAACACCTTCAAGGCGACGGCGAAGCCCGTGCTCATCGGCACGGCCGTCGTCGGCGCGACCACGATGGTGTTCAGCATCATCCTCGAGTTGATCAAGGCGAACAGCCAGAAGCTCGCGGGGCTCGCGCCCGAGGCCGCGATCGCAGAGGCCTCCAAGGCCGTCGTCGAGAAGCTCTCGATCGTCGAGCCTTCGATCCTTCTCGGCCTCCTGATCGGTGGATCGGTGATCTACTGGTTCACGGGCGCCGCGACCCAGGCAGTCGTCACGGGCGCCTACGGCGCGGTCGTCTTCATCAAGAAGAACATCAACCTCGACAAGGCCGAGGCCAGCATCGAGGACGCCAAGGAAGTGGTCCGAATCTGCACGGTCTACGCGCAGAAGGGCATGACCAACATCTTCATGGTGGTGTTCTTCTCCGCGCTTGGCCTGCCGTTCTTCGACCCATACTTCTTCGTCGGCTATCTCATCGCGATCTCGTTCTTCGGTCTCTTCCAGGCCATCTTCATGGCGAATGCGGGCGGCGCGTGGGACAACGCGAAGAAGATCGTCGAGGTCGAGATGCGCGCGAAGGGCACCGACCTCCATGCCGCAACGGTCGTCGGCGACACCGTGGGTGACCCGTTCAAGGACACCTCGTCTGTTGCGCTCAACCCCGTCATCAAGTTCACGACCCTCTTCGGCCTCCTTGCCGTCGCGATCGCGATCAAGATGGAGGACAGCGACCTGCGTCTCCCGATCGGCATCGCGTGCTCGCTGATCGCCTGCTTCTTCGTGTGGCGCAGCTTCTACGGCATGCGCATTCCCGTCGACGCGAAGACGAAGTGAGAATCGTCCTCCATTGACGCGCCACGGGCCGCCCGAGAGGGCGGCCCGTTTCCTTTCACGCGCCGCTCGAGAGCGAATCGTGCGAGAGCCCGACTTCGCGCGCCAGCTCGAGGAACCTTCGGCTCGGCGGCGCGATCGCCTCCACGCGGCCACCCGAAGGATGGTCGAACGCAAGGCGCCACGCGTGAAGGCCGAGCGTGCGGTCGTCGGACTTGCCGGTCGGACTCACCCGCGCGCCGACGGTGTAGAGCGGGTCGCCCGCCACGGGAAACCCGAGGTGCGCCATGTGGACCCGAATCTGGTGCAGTCGACCGCTGTGCGGCCTGCACGCGACGAGCGAGTGCGTCGCACTCGTCGACAGCACCTCGACCTCGGTGCGGGCAGGCTTCCCGTCCTTCGCCACGACGCTGACGAGCCGCGTGCCCTCGTTCGATGGAACGCGCCGCTCCTCGAGATTGCGCTCGACCGTTTGCGTCCCCGCACGCATGCGGCCCTTCACGATGGCGAGGTACGTCTTCTCGACGGTGCGCGCCTCGAACTGGGCGCGGACATGGTCGTATGCGTCCGGGTCGAGCGCGACCGCGACGCAGCCGCTTGTCTGGCGGTCGAGGCGGTGCAGGAGCCCGTAGTCGCGGCGCTCGCCGAGCTGGAGGAGCTTGCCGCCGAAGCGCGCGACCAGCGCGTTGAGCAGGCTGTCGGCGCCGTGGGACTTCCCGGGCTCTGTCACGAGGCCTGGAGCCTTGTTCGCGACGGCGATGCGCGCGTCCTCATGGACGAGCTCGAGCCTGATGCGGGGATTCGGTGTCGGTTGTGGCACGGCCGCACTCTACCCGTGGCGCCGCGCGCGGTACGATCGGGCCATGCGCACTCTCGGCGTCAACTCCCGTCTGAAGCCCTTCGGCGCCACCATCTTCGCCGAGATGACCGCGCTTGCCGTGAAGCATGGCGCCGTGAACCTCGGGCAGGGCGCTCCCGATTTCGACGGCCCCGAGTTCGTGAAGGAGGCGGCCGTCAAGGCGATCCGCGACGGGCGCGGCCAGTACGCGAGGATGACGGGGCTGCCCGAGCTGACGAAGGCCGTCGCCGACAGATTCGCGAGAACAAGCGGCCTCTCGCGGGACCCCGAGCGCGACGTCGTCGTCACCTGCGGCGCAACGGAGGCGATCCTCGACTGCATGCTCGGGCTCCTCGAGCCAGGCGACGAGGTCGTGCTCTTCGAGCCGTTCTACGACTCCTATCTCGCGAGCGTGGCGATGGCCGGAGCCGTTGCGAAGATCGTGACGCTGCACGCCCCCGGCTTCCGCATCGAGGAAGCCGCCCTGCGCGCGGCGATCGGGCCGAAGACCCGCATGATCCTCGTGAACAGCCCGCACAACCCGAGCGGGCGGGTGCTCGACGACGCGGAGCGTGCTGCGGTCGTGCGGGTCGCGCTCGACAACGACCTCATCGTCATCAGCGACGAGGTCTACGAGGAGCTTTGGTACGAGACGCCGCACCGATCGCTCGCCGCGGAGAAGGGCATGGAGGAGCGCACGATCGTGCTGGGAAGCCTTGGAAAGAGCTTCAGCTTCACGGGGTGGAAGGTGGGCTGGGCCATCGCGCCTGCGCCACTGGCGCAGGCCGTGCGGAGCGCGCACCAGTTCGCGACCTTCTGTGCGCCGACGCCCTTGCAGGCGGCCGCTGCCGCCGCGCTCTCCGCTCCCGACGGCTACTTCGAGGAGTTCCGCACCGAGTACCGCGCGCGCCGCGACCGCATGGTCGAGGGGCTCCGAGGCTGCGGCTTCCGATGCGAGCTGCCCGAGGGGAGCTACTTCGCGCTCGCCGACCATTCCTCGTTCGGCTTCGATGACGACTTCGCGTTCTGCCGGCATCTTGTCGAGCATGGGCGCGTGGCCGCGATTCCGCCGGGGGCCTTCTACGTGAACCGCGAGCATGCGCGGCCGCTCGTGCGCTTTGCGTTCTGCAAGCGCATGGAGACGATTGACGCGGCGCTCGTGCGGCTCAAGGACTATGCGGAGCGCTTCCTCGGTGCGTCGCCGAGGCTCGGGGGCTGAAGGAGCCGCATGGTGAAGAGAGCAGGGGAATGAATGCCATCGCCCTTCGAGCCATCGCCCATCTCTGCGTGGATCGAGCCAAAGCGTCTCGCGCGGGCGATGCGCGTGCTTGCCGATCCGCGTCTGCAGGTCGTCGGCGTGGGAAGTCCCGATGCGGCTGCGCGGCGGGCCCTCGCGGAGCGGTTCGGCGCGGAGCAGTTCGACGACATGCGGCGGCTTGCCGTTCGATCCCATGGAACGCTCTGGGTCGACCGCGCGGCTCCACTGGACGAGGGCGACATCGCGGCATTCGCGACGGAGGACATCGGGCTGGTCGCGGGTTTGTGCACCCTGCCGTTCCTTGTGGCGGTTCCGCACTGTACGACCGCCCCGAGTTTCCGCCGCATGGCGGTCGGTCGAACGCTCCTCAGCATCGTCGAGGCGTTCGGCCGGGTGGAGGTCCTTCAGGCGACCGTCGCCGTCCCCGACGACGACCGGCTTGGCGAAGGACTTCGCCTCGCGGCCTCGGCCGCGCTCGCGGTGCTCGGGCCAATCGATGCCGTCACGGCGCTCGGCGCGCGGACGGGCACGATCACGGCGACCGTGGTGGGGCAGCGGGGTTTCGGCACGCTTGCGATCGGCCGAGGCGGCGACTCGAGCAATTTCGCCCTCGTGGGCGAGGGGGGGCTTGCGACGGTGACGCCGATGATCGCATGCTGGCACAGGGCCGACGGCTCGCTCGTCGAGGAGACGAGACTTGATTCGGACGGAGACGAGCCCTTGATCGCCGCGATTCTCGAGACGGAACGGCGGGGCGACCACGATGGCGTGCCAGCAGCACCTGACGAGGAGGCGAGGCGGCTTCGTGTGCGCGCGGCGGCCCTTGTCGAGACCATCATGCTCTCGGCGCGCACGGGACACTCCGAGAGCGTGGACGAACTCCTCCGCAGCTACGGGGTCGACCCCGAGGAACTGCGGATTGGGTGAGACAGTGGGTGAGAGACAGCGGGTGAGAGACAGCGGGTGAGAGACAGCGGGCGTCGGCCGCGTCCGCTTCGCTCAGGCGTTCACAGCGAGCACTTCGATGCGCGTGTAGTGCTGGCGGTGGCCGATGGTCTTGCGGTAGCCCTTGCGGCGCTTGTACTTGCCGACAAGGACCTTCGGGCCATCGGCCTCGCCGAGCACCTTCGCGGTCACGGTCGCGCCCGCGAGGTAGGGCATACCGATCTTCGCAGCGCTGCCGCCTGCGGCATCGCCGACCGCGAGCACCTTGTCGAAGGTGATGGTGGCGCCGTCCTCGACCTCACGGAGGTCGATGTCCACGAGATCGCCCTTCTGAACCTTGATTTGGGTGCCGCTGTCTTCGATGATCGCGTACATGTGAGTGTATCCTGGGCCCGAAGGGGCCCCTTTGGGGGAAGAAGCAATCATAGCGGTTCCGCCGCCCTGCACAAGTGGCTTGATGGGGTCGACGGACGGGCTACACTGCGTGTGCGTCGAGGCGGCCGCTCGGGAGGGGATTCCCGCCCCGGGAGGAAAGTCCGAGCACGACAGGACACGGTGGTGGGTAACACCCACCGGCCCGCTGCAGGGTCAGGGACAGTGCCACAGAGAATAGACCGCCAGCGGCCTCGGCCGCTGGTAAGGGTGAAACGGTGCGGTAAGAGCGCACCGCCCGGCGGGTGACCGACGGGGCAGGGCAAACCCCACCGCGTGCAAGCGCAAGCAGCTTCCGTCCGATCCAGTCGGACACCCGCTGTCCGCGGGCCGTGAAGCGGGTCGCGCGCTTGAGCCTGTGGGCAACCACAGGCCCAGAGAAATGGTCGCCACTGGGCAACCAGCACAGAACTCGGCTTATCGATGCATGCAGCAATGGGTGGCCCGAGCCGAGAGGCCGGGCCACCCGCCTTTCTAGACCTAGGCCGAGCGAGGCGTGCGCCGAATCTCGGACGAGACTGCGGTGGATTACCTGCGGGGGATTTGCGCGGCTGTGCGCGAAGTTCGGGATTTTTGCTTGTCTTTCGTCCGCGACTCGCGAAGATATCGCCTTGCAAGCGGGCCGCGACCTCGTCGGTCGCGGAGGCGCGCAAGCGCGTCTTCCTTTCGCCGCTGCGGGTTTCCGCGAGGTGGAGTGGGCAGCGCGGCCGAGAGCGCCGCAGGGTCGCAGCGTCTCTCGTGGGTTTCGGGTTCTCCCCGCGCGGCCAGCGCGTGCGGGACGGTGGCGAACCCGAGGTTCGCCTGTCTTGATGGCCTTCGCCTCGTGGAGGGTCTCGCGTTCGGGCTTTCGTCCGTCGCGTGCCTACCTCCAGAGCAGGCCGAGACGGCGAGGCCGAGTTTGGCGGCGGGTCGCAAGCAAGGTGCAGGAAGCAATCAGAGAGCCATGCAGAACCACTCGAACGAACATCACGGACGCGAACATCACGGAAGCGAACATCACGGAAGCGAACATCTGCAAGGCGAGCAGCGGGGCGTCGGTTCGAACGGAACAGGCGCTGGCTTCAGCGGCTCGTCGGGCAGCAACATTCGCGGCGAGAAAACTCAAGGCGCACCGAGCCTCGAGAGGTCTTCGGGCCTTGATCGGGCGGGTGCCACACAGCCAGGCGTGCAGCCAGGCGGAGGCGCAATGTCGAAGGTCACCAGTTTGCAGAACTACCACATGCTCGCCTTCCGCAAGGCGCTTCACCCCGAGTTCTTCGGGATCGAGGGGCGTCAGCGCGTACAGCACGGGGAGTACGAGACGGAGGCGTGGATCTTCCGCGGCGGCCACAGCCTGCGCTTCCAGCTCCATGGCTTCTGCATGACGGAAGTCGTCGTGGAGCATGTCGACCAGATTCCCGACCGCGGCCTCATCGCCGCGCTGCCCTGTGCCGGAGAGCGGGACTTCGAGGAGAAGGTCGCGGAGAACCTCGTCTACATGACCACCATGCAGACGGAGACGCTCTCCGACCATCTTTACCTCGGCACCTACAAGGAGATGATGCAGCATGCCCGCGAGAATGACTCGCTCTTCGCGGCATGGACCGATGCCGCGGGCAAGCCGAACCTCTCGCTGATCGACGTGCAGCACTTCCGTACGGAAGTCCATGTGCAGGGCTACCACCTGCGCTCGGACTGCGGGCTCGTGCTGCGCACGCAGTCGATGATCCAGGTCGTGCCCGTGAAGCCTGCGAAGGCCGGCCGCGGCGATGCGAAGAAGTCCGATCCGCGGCGTGACGGCGGGTCTCGCAGGCGCTGAGACGATCTGCAGCCGCGCTGGGCAGGCGCGGCCCGTGCCGCGCGTATCCCTTTCCCTGGAGAGGCCGCGATGTCGGGTTCGCTTGGACGCTCGTTTGGACATTCGCGTGCTGAGGGCCGCGCTGAAGTCGAGACGGACCTTCTTCTGGGGGTCGATGATGTCCTCTTGCCTGAGCAGTTTGAGCGTGCGCCGCGCGCGCCGATCGTCGAACAGTCGCTGGAGTCGCGGCCTTCCGCGCCGACAAACCGTCGATTCGAGGCCGACCTCTTCGCGGGGTCCCCAGTCGCTGCGCGCGCGCCCGCACCCGATCTCGGCGCGCTGCCCCGGCGTGAGCCCAGCGCTGGCGGGGGCATCGTGCCGACAGAACCATTGGCGCCGCTCTCCGCCGTGAGCGCACCTGTTGCGCCGCTCGTCGACTGCATCACGCCGCCTCCCGGTCGCTCGAACTCGGAGCGCCTGCGCCTCCTCGAGGAGTTGCATGCGCGCGAGTGCCCGCACTGCACGACGGCGACGGGACATCGTTCGATCGTCTTCGGCGAGGGCGACCCCGACGCGGCGCTTGTGTTCGTCGGCGAGGCGCCGGGCGAAGGGGAAGACCTGACGGGGCGACCCTTCGTCGGTCCGGCGGGCGAGAAGCTCGACGGGATGATCGCGGCGATGGGGCTTTCGCGCGGGCAGGTCTACATCGCCAATGTTCTCAAGACAAGGCCGCCTGCAAACCGGACGCCGCTCGCGTCCGAGGTGGAGCGATGCGGCCCGTATCTCCTCGCGCAGCTCGCCGTGATCAGGCCGCGCGCGATCGTGACACTCGGCGGACCTGCGACCAAGCTTCTTCTTGCGAGTGAGCTCGGAATCACGAGGTTGCGCGGCATTGTCGCGAAGGTCGCGCTCGGGGGAGCGGACGGCGATGCTTTCGAGGTGCCCGTCATGCCGACCTTCCACCCCGCGTATCTCCTTCGGAACTACACGGCAGAGGTGCGCGGGCAGATGTGGAGCGACCTCCAGCAGGTGATCGAGCTCCTCGGCTTGCCGCGGCCTGCACGAAAGCGCGCGGACGACGCGCGCGCCTGAGCGCGAGTGGTCTGAGTCAGAGTTCCGCCGACACTCAGCGGTCCTCGTCGCCGCTGACGGCGTTGCCGCGCCTCGAGGTATCTTTGGGGATACCGCATCGGCACGGCGCCTTGCCATCGACGACGATGCCTCGCTGATTGTCAGCGTTCTTCCGACTCAGACTACGAGGGCGCGCGCAGGACGATGGTGACAGGGCCGTCGTTGAGGAGGTCGACCTTCATCTCGGTGCGGAAGCGTCCTGTGGCGACTTCCACTCCCGTCGAGCGCACAGCAGCGACGACCGCCTCGAAGAGAGGCTCAGCTTGTTCGGGCCTCGCGGCGCGGACGAAGCTTGGGCGATTGCCTCCAGAACAGTCGCCTGCGAGGGTGAACTGGCTGACGAGGAGCACCGAGCCGCCCACATCCTGCACGGAGAGGTTCATCTTGCCGCCATCGTCTTCGAAGATCCTCAGTTTCGCGATCTTCTCGCCGAGCCTGCGCGCATGCTCCACGGTGTCGTCCGTCTCGATGCCCACGAGCACCACGAGTCCGCCCTTGGCGCAGAGCGATCCGACGACCGCCCCTTCGACGCGGACCTCGCCGCGGGTACAGCGCTGTACGACTGCGATCATCGCGTCAAGCGCTCCTCGGTTTCGATGAAGGCGTTGCAGCTCACTCCCCCGCGCCTCAGGCGAGCATCGCCATGGAGGCGCCCGAAACAAGCGCGCTTCCCTGTTCGTCGACGGCCTGGCGGTAGTCGACGAGCTCGATGGCCGACGGCTTCGCAAGACGCGCGGCCGCGACAAGCGCGCCGACCGAGGTCCAGCGCGTCGGGTTCCTGAGCTCGCGCATCTGGTCGACGAGCGAACCCGCGTCCGCGAGGTAGCACTTCATCATCGCTCGGTCATGCGACTCGACCTCGCGTCGGCGCTGATCGTTCACCGGTGCGGGCTCGCCGAAGGCGGGGCCTGCGTGCGAGAGATCGGCGCTCGCGATGAAGAGGGTGGTTCCACCCGCGCCCGCAAGCGCCGCTCCGAGCACCGCGACAAACTCGTCGAAGCCCATACGCGCGCCGTCGTCGGCGAAGAGGCCCGCGTTCGGATCCGGAATCAGCGCTGCGACCACGGGCACATCGCCGAAGAGGTGCTGTATCCACGGAAGCTGGAGCTGGATCGAGTGCTCTGGCAGGAGATCGAGGACATCCTTGAACAACTTGTCACCCGATGCGGCGCGCAGACGCTCGATGACGCCCGTGTCGACGGGCACGCGGCCGAGCGGCGTGTCGAAGGCGAGATCCGACACGACCACGCCGTCACCGAGGCCGAAGTGGTTGCTTCCGAGGATCACAACGCGGTCGGGCTTGGGGCGCTTGGCCACGGTGCGGTAGCTCGCTGCGTAGATCGGGTGCCCGCGCGCGTAGTCGAGATGGCACGCGACGAGTCCCGCGATGGGCTCGTCGATCTCCGCGTCCTCGGCCTCGTCGATCCACTTCTCGAGCTGGGTGCGGATCGCGGCCGCATCCTCACCGAGCATGCGCGTGGCGCCGATCGGGAATGCCCCGGCAGCGCTCAACTCCTGCCGCTTCTTCGCCTCGAGCGCCTCGCAGGTCGGGCCCCAGATCAGTCCGAACTCGTCGAGCTTCGCGACGAGCTCGTGCAGCGGCTTCGGATCCGACGCCTTGATGGTGCCGAGGATCTCGTCGATGGTGCGCTCGCCGTTGAAGAGCTGCATGACCTGAAACGCAGGCGGAGGCACGACCATCATCTGCCCTTGGAGCATCAGCGGGTCCTGAAGTCCGAGAAACAGCTGATTGTCCTTCTGAAGCGGCACCGGATGGATGCGACGGAGGGCGGGGCGCTGGAGGTGCTCGGGAAGGGTGCTGCTCGACATGGAAGTCCTGATATGACTGAATTCAAAGGAGGTGAGGCCGAAACGACGCGTTCTCGGGGTGCCTTGCGGCGGGATCTCGGGAAGGCGTGATCCCGAGGAGATTCGTGGCGTGCCGCCGCGCTGCAGGCGCGGAAGGCGGGAACGCCGAGTGTATCCACGGCTTGGCCGTTCGGCGGAATCGGGCCAGCAAGTGATGGTTAGAATCGGAATCTTGGCAACGGGGTCGAAAGGCCCGCGGTATGCCGTCCGATACACCCTCTCCGAGAGAGTGTGTCCTGTCGTCGAGTCCGCGCGCCGATCCGCTCGGACGGGTCAGCGGAAGCCCGCGGCAGCGCGCGACTCTGCGGCTCGGCGAGACTCTCCGCAACACTCCACGAACACCCTGCCTCTCCACCTGCGACTCAGAAGGATCAGCAACATGACAACCAGCCGTTCACGAAAGGCACTTGCCGCCGCTCTTCTCGCGCTGTCCGTGGGAGCGCCGACGCTCGCGGCCGTTCCAGCCGTTCAGGACAAGCCGCAGAGGGACCCCGGAGTCTCCACGACGCCGACGCGGCCGACGAACGCGGCCCCAGGCGCCGCGAGTCCCAATCGGCCGGCGGCACCCTCGGGTGGAGTCGCCGCGCGGCAATCGACGGGCGCCACGCCGAAGGTCCCGCCAAGCCTCTCGCCGACGAAGGACCCCAACGCCGATGTTGCAGCGCCTTCCAAGGTCGTCGAGTCGAACCTGCCGCCCATCGTCGAGTTCGATCCGCCGACCGCGGACCTCGGCGAGATGACTGCAGGGCTCTCCAAGTCGATGACCGTGAAGATCCGCAACATCTCGAGCGAACCCATCCGAATCACCAAGGCGATCGCCAACTGCGGCTGCACCACGCCGCAGTGGCCGAAGGATCCGATCGCGCCGGGCGCGACGGGCGAGATCGAGGTCGCGATGAAGGCGAACGAGAAGGCGGGGCGCATGAGCAAGCAGGTCACCCTGCAGTTCGAGAGCGGTCCGCCAGCCGTGCTCAAGGTCGAGGGTGATGTCATCACGTACATCAACATCGCGCCCGAGATGCTCAGCGAGCCCGCGGAGACGATGGGCGCCGCGTCGACCAAGGTCGTGCTCGAGTCCTCCGACGGGACGCCGTTCCTCGTGACCTCCGTTGCACCGCCTGTGGTGCTGAATCTCCCGACGGAGGCAGCGACGCGGCACGACCTTGACATCGACTGGGCGACCTGGCGCGAGACGGGCCGGCAGATGCGGGTCACCTTCGCGACCGACAATCCGAAGGCGCCGCGACTCGTGACCGTGGTTCGCCGCGCGCTCACGAAGGAAGGCGCCTCCGCGCCGACTCCGCCCACGCGCGCTGCCGCGAACCTCGGGACGACCGAACTCATCACCGCGGTCCGCGCGGCAGACCTCGACAAGGTCCGCGCGCTGATCGATTCAGGTGTCGATGTGAACGAGCTCGACAACGCGGGCAGCCGCACGGCGCTCTTCTGGGCCGCCAAGGGCGGCAACCTGAAGGCCGTGGAGATGCTCCTCGCCGCTGGCGCGAATCCGAACCTGCCCGATCGCAGCGGCCGCACCAGCCTCTGGGCCGCCGTCGAGTTCGGAGTCGACGCGGTGCGCGCCTTGGTCGAGAAGGGTGGCGACCTGACGGTCCGCGACACGCTGAAGTCCACGCCGCTCCTCTGGGCCTCGGGCTTCGGCTCGCCCGACACGGTGCGCTATCTCCTCGAGAAGGGCGCCGATGTGAAGGCCATCGACGACAACGGCTGGACCACGCTCATCTGGGCGGCTGGACTCGGCCAACCCGGCAGCGTCAAGATCCTGATCGATGCGGGCGCGCCGCTCAACGACGCCGACAAGCAGACGGGCGATACTCCGCTCCTGCGCGCCGCGCGGACGGGCCAGGTGGAGAACCTGAAGCTTCTCGTCGATGCGAAGGCAGACCTGACCGCTCGGAACAAGAACAACCAGACCGCGCTTCACCTCGCGGCGCAGAGCGGCGTTCCCGAGAAGGTGGCGATCCTGCTTGCGGCGGGCGTCGATCCTGCAGCGGTCGACGTACGCAACTGGACGGCGCTTGATCACGCGCTCGCCCGCACGACCGGTGACAAGACGAAGCTGGTCGAACTCCTGAAGCCCGTCAGCCCGGCCCCCTCGGTGACCGACGCGGGCACTGCGAAGGGCGCCGCGCCGACCGCCGCGAAGGGCGGCTGAGCGCGGCCGCGGGGCGGCGCCGCGGTGCTTGACGCGCGCAAAACACGTTCACGACCCGGCGGCGCGCCCGAACAGGCGCGCCGTCGGGCGTTTTCAGCGGTGATTTCATACACTCGCTCGGCTGCGACGCAGCGAGCGCCGCGCATAGGACCTCGGAGCAACCCATGACCGCACTCTCTCCCTCTCTCCCTGCAGCCTCCGCGGCGTCCCCAACCGTCGCCGCGCTCGTCACGCATCTTCAGGAAGCCTCGCTTCTCGCCTCGTCGAATGCGCTCCTTGACTGGGATCAGGAGACGACGATGCCATCGGGCGGGCTCGAGTGGCGCGCGCGGCAGCAGGCGCTCCTCGCCCGCATCGTGCACGAGCGTGTCAGTTCGCTCGAGCGCCGCGACCTCATCGAGGCAGTCGAGTCCGATTCCGGGGCCATGGCCGACGCCGGCATCGCTGCGCTCGTGCGCGAGGCGCGCCGTGACCACGAGAAGGCGACGAAGCTTCCGACCTCGCTCGTCGAGGAGATGGCGAAGACCTCGAGCATGGCCAAGCACGAGTGGGCGCTTGCGCGCGAGAAGAGCGACTTCCCGCGCTTCGCGCCCTGGCTCGAGAAGCTCGTCGGACTCCTGCGCGCGCAGGCCGACTGCTACGGCTTTGCGCAGGGCGGAGAGCGGTGGGACGCGCTCGCGGACCTCTACGAGCCCGGCTGCACGGCGAAGGGCGTGTCCGCCGTCTTCGACCCGCTTCGACCGCGGCTGCAGCGCCTCGTTGCGGACCTCACGGGCTCGCGCGTGCGGCCGCCTTCCGGGTTCAACGACTTCGCCGTCGCGATTCCCGTGCAGGAGGCGCTCTCGCGCCTCGTCGCGGAGAAGATCGGCTTCGACTTCCATCGCGGGCGGCTCGACCGCTCGACGCATCCGTTCTGCTCAGGTACGCACTGCAACGACGTGCGACTGACCACGAGGTACAACGAGACCTGCGTGAACGACGCGCTCGGATCGACCATGCACGAGGCGGGCCACGGGATCTACGAGCAGGGGCTTCCGTTCGCATGCGTGGGCACACCGCTCGGCGAGTCCGTGTCGCTCGGGATCCACGAGAGCCAGAGCCGCATGTGGGAGAACCAGGTTGGGCGGAGCCGCGCGTTCTGGGCCTGGCTCCACCGCGAACTGCCGTCGGTCATCGGATCGGACAGCGCGCGTTTCTCGCTCGACGAACTCTACGGCGCCGCAAACGTGGTCGAGCCGGGCTTCATCCGCGTCGAGAGCGACGAGGCGACCTACAACCTGCACATCATGGTGCGCTTCGAGATCGAGCGCGCCGTCATCGGTGGAAGCCTCGAGGTCGCTGGCATCCCGAGCGTGTGGAACAGGCTCTACAAGGAGTACCTCGGGCTCGAGGTCCCCGACGACCGACGCGGATGCCTGCAGGACATCCATTGGTCGATGGGCGCCATGGGCTACTTCCCGACCTACACGCTTGGGAACCTCTACGCCTCGCAGTTCTTCGAGGCCGCGTGCGCGGAGATCCCCGGCCTCCTCGAGGGCTTCGCGCGCGGAGACTTCGCGCCGCTCAAGGCATGGCTCAACTCGAACATCCACGCGCATGGGCGCCGCTTCACGCCGTCTGAACTCGTGGAGCGCGTGACGGGCAAGCCGCTCTCGGCGGAGCCCTTGATGCGTCACCTCGAGGGCAAGCTGCGGCCCCTCTACGGGATCTGAGGCGCCGTGGCGCGGGGCGGACGCTTGCGGCGGGAAACCCGCGGCGGTTCTTGCTACACTTGTGATCTTTCCCCATTTTCGGGGTGAATTCACATGGCCGACCCAACGCTCCGCAACATCGCCATCATCGCCCATGTCGACCATGGGAAGACAACGCTCGTCGACGCCATGCTCTCGCAGTCGGGCGTTGTGGCGCTCGGCGAGGGCGGCGAGGTCTGCGTCATGGACTCGAATCCGCTCGAGCGCGAGCGCGGGATCACGATCCTCGCCAAGAACTGCGCCGTGACCTACACGATCCGCGAGGGCAAGCACCGCGGCGAGGTGTACCGCGTCAACATCCTCGACACCCCGGGCCACGCCGACTTCGGTGGCGAGGTCGAGCGCGTCCTCCGCATGGCGGACGGCTGCCTTCTTCTCGTGGACGCGCTCGAAGGCCCGATGCCGCAGACGCGCTTCGTCCTCTCGAAGGCGCTCGAGCTCGGCTTGAAGCCGATCGTCGTCATCAACAAGTGCGACAAGCCCGAGGCGCGCGTCCAGGGCGTCGTGAACGAGGTGTTCGATCTGCTGGTCGACCTCGGCGCGGACGATCACGCGCTCGATTTCCCCATCATCTACGCGTCGGGCCGCAACGGCTGGGCTGCGCGCGACATCGGCACCCGCGACAAGGGCGTGGACGAGCTCTTTCAGGAGATCGTCGAGCGCGTGCCTCCGCCGAACGCCGACGAGAGCGCGCCGCTTCAGATGCTTGTCACGAATCTTGCCTGGAGCGACTATGTCGGGCGCATCGCGATCGGCCGCGTCTACGCGGGCGTCCTCAAGGGCGGCTCGCAGGTCTCGATCTGCTGCGCCGATGGAAGCGTGCGCAAGGCGCGCGTCCTCAAGGTGAACCGCTTCGAGGGGCTCGCGCGCCGCGAGGCTCCCGAGATCAGGGCAGGGGACCTCTGCGCGGTCGAGGGGCTTGGAAAGATCGACATCGGCGACACGATCTGCGACCCCGACAATCCGTTGCCCATGGCGCGCGTCAAGGTCGACGAGCCGACGCTGCACATGGTCTTCCGCATCAACGACGGCCCGTTCGGCGGCAAGGAAGGAAAGTTCGTCACAAGCCGGCAGATCTCGGAGCGGCTCGACCGCGAGCTCGAGACAAATGTCGCGCTTCGTGTTGCGCCGGGAGACAGCGCCGACGAGTTCCATGTGTCGGGCCGCGGCCTCCTCCACCTCGGCGTTCTTCTCGAGAACATGCGCCGCGAGGGCTTCGAGCTCACCGTCGGCAAGCCCGAGGTCATCGAGCGCGAGATCGACGGCGTCCGCTGCGAGCCTTTCGAGCGGCTCTCGCTCGATGTCGGCGCCGACGGCCTCGGCGGGTCGCTCGAACTTCTCGGTTCGCGCGGCGCCGAGATCCACAAGATGGAGGAGCGTGCGGGCCGCATGCACGTCGAGGCGGAGATTCCCGCGCGCGGCCTGATCGGCCTCCGCACGAGGATACTCAACGCCTCGGGCGGCGAGGCCGTGATGCACCACACCTTCTCGGGGTACAAGCCAGCGCGCGGAACCGAGCAGAAGCGGAAGAACGGCGTCATGATGTCGCTCGAGACAGGGCGCGTCACGGCGTATGCGATCGAGGGCCTCTCGGACCGCGGCGTCATGTGCGTCCGGCCGGGCGATCAGGTCTACGCGGGGCAGATCGTCGGCGAGCACAACCGCGACAACGATCTCGTGATCAACATCACCCGCATGAAGCCGCTCACGAACTTCCGCGAGACGAGCAAGGACCAGACCGTGGTGCTCAAGGGCGCACGCGACTACTCGCTCGAGGCCGCGCTCGAGTACATCGAGAGCGACGAGCTTGTCGAGATCACGCCTTCCTCGATCCGCATGCGGAAGAAGATCCTCGACGAGAACGCCCGCAAGCGCGCCGAGCGCGCCGAGCGCGACCGAATGGCGGCGTCGGAAGCCTGATGCGCGCGCCACACGGCGGGGCGACCTTTCGCTACAGTCTTCCAGCACCATGGCCATCTTCGTCCAGAAGTTCGGCGGCACCTCGGTCGGCGATCCAGTGCGGATCGCGCGTTGTGCCGCGCGAATCAAGGAGCGCCGCGACGAGGGGCACGGCGTTGTCGTGGTCGTCAGCGCGATGGGCCACACGACGGATGAGCTGATCGAACTCGCGCGGCGCGTGTCGAAGTCACCGTCGCGGCGCGAGCTCGACATGCTCATGGCGACCGGCGAGCAGGTCTCGGTCGCGCTCGTGGCGATGGCGCTCGAGTCGATCGGCGTTCCCGCGACGAGCCTGACGGGCGGGCAGGTCGGCATCACGACGGATGGCGCGTACGGCCGCGCCCGTGTCACGGGCGTCGCCCGCGCGCGGCTCGACGAGGAGCTCGGGCTCGGGCGGGTGCCGGTCGTGTGCGGGTTCCAAGGGGTCTCGGGCGCAGGCGAGATCACAACCCTCGGGCGCGGCGGATCAGACACGACCGCGGTCGCGCTCGCGAGTGCGCTGAAGGTCGCCGAGACGGGCGGCGTCTGCGAGATCTTCACCGATGTCGACGGCGTGTACACGGCCGATCCTCGGCTCGTGCCCTCGGCGTCGCGCCTTGCGCGCATCAGCTACGAGGAGATGCTCGAGCTCGCGCTCCTCGGCGCGCAGGTGATGCATCCGCGCGCCGTGCTCTTCGGCGAGCGCTATGGCGTCCCGATCCATGTCAGACACAGCCAGCTGCCCGACGAGGGCACGCTCATCACGCGGGAGACACCAGAGATGGAAGATGTGATGGTGGTGGGGGCGGCGCTCAAGCCCGATCTTGGGCGCGTCAGCCTGCGTCGGATTCCCAACAACCCTGGCGTCCAGGGCATGCTCTTCGAGGCGGTCGCGAAGGCGGGCATCCTCGTCGACGACATCGTGCAGACGGAGTTCGGCGAGATCGCCTCGATCTCGTTCACGGTCGACCACGGTGATCTCGCCGATGTGAAGATCGCCGCATCGCAGGTGCTCGACCGCGTGGGCACGGGGGAACTGGCGATCGAGATCGGCCTCGCGAAGATCTCCGTCGTCGGCACGGGCATGAAGAGCCACGTTGGCGTCGCGAGCCGGATGTTCACGGCGCTCGGCGCGGCGGGCATCGCCATCCACAACATCACCACGAGCGAGATCAAGATCTCGTGCATCGTGTCGAAGCAGGACGCGCAGCGTGCGCTCGGGATCGCCCACGAGGCGTTCGGCCTCGACAGGCTCGGCGCGCTGCAGGCTGCGTCGACGGCGGGGTGACCCCTGCCGCATTCATTCAAGCGAGAAACACAGAGTGACACTTACGGCACAGGGGGATCCTCGCGCGGGAGCTGTGCCTTCACGCGGGATATGGCCTTGTACAGTTCGGGCGCCCACGGCCGCGCCGTCTCATCGATCGTGGTCGGGTCAGGCGCCGCGCGGGTGCGGAGATCCCATGGAGCGATCACAACGCGGACGACATCCGCGCCCGCGTCGGCGGTGAGCGTGAAGAGCTCTTCGATCGCTGGGTCGCCCATGGCGAGGCATCCGATGGACCGGTCGCGCCCGTGGATCATGATGTCGCCGCCGAGTCGAGAACCGCTGTCGGCTCGACCGTCGCGGCCTGCCATGGAGCGGTCGAACTCGTTCGGATAGTCGAGCCTGAGTGCCGCGTGGTAGAGGCTGTTCGGGTGGAGAGACTCGATGCGGTAGATGCCCTCTGGAACCTGAAGGTCGCCTTCGCGGAGCTTTGGACCCACGCCGCCGCTCGCGCCGAGGATCGGGAACGAGGCGATTCGGCGCCATGGCGAACGGGGGTCGTCGACGGGCGCGTACACCTCGAGGGTTCGCTCTTCCTTGAGCGCGAGGAACGCGACCTCGGTCGGCGGATAGGACCCGCCGACCGCTGCGAACCGTGCGCGCCAGCGGTCGCGCGCGGGCGCGCCGAACTCTGCAAGGCGATCGTCGACCGTCTTCGCGGGGCGGCCGAGTTGAAGGAGCGAACCCACAAGCGACCGACCCATCGGCGCGAAGGCGAGGAAGAGCACCAGTGCGACGCCCGGCAGGAACACCGAGACCGCGAACGGCCAAAGTGTGGCCCCGGAAAGCGCCTCGGGGGGACGGTCTCGGGATCGCTCAGGCTGCATGGGAACCCCACTTAACAGAATACATATTATAGGACTTTCTGGTTGTGGAACTGCGTTGGGGGGCGAGAAACGCGCACCCAGTGGCTCGACTGGGATCGGCGATTCGCCTCCGCGCCGATGAATGCAGGACACGGTGCGGTGCATCGCTGCGCGTGGCCCGCGCGGGATTACGATCGCATCCCATGGCGAAGCGAACAGACAAGCGATCCGGGCCGGGCGATCCGCCGGTCCGAACGGCAGCGGGCGCGGACGGCGCGCGGGTGTTCGAGCGGACGGTGCACGGGGCCGCCGGCACCAAGGGCGCGGCGACGTCCGATGGCGCCGAGGTCGAGCGCGCCCCCGCCATAGCCGCATTCGTTCCACTTTGCGCTGTTTTTCGACGATTCTTGAAGAGCAGGGACCTCAAGTACACGCAGGAGCGCGCGGATGTCCTCGACGCGATCATCGCGCGCGACGGCGCATTCGAAGCCGAGGAGCTGCTGCTCGACCTCCGCGCGCGCGGGCACGATGTCTCGAAGGCGACCGTCTACCGCACGATCCGCCTGCTCCTCGACGCGGGGATCATCACGCAGTCGCTCTTCGACTCCAAGCAGTCGCACTACGAGCTCATCTACGGTCGCGAGCCGCGCGACTTCATGGTGTGCATGAAGACGGGCCGTCGAATCGAGTTCCGCAGCAACGAGCTCACCGAACTGCGCAACAGGATCTGCACGGAGCTTGGCTGGAAGCCCGTCGGCCATCGCTTCCAGATCTTCGCGATCGCGCCGTGAGGCGCGTTTCCCCGTCAGGATTCGTCGATCTCGGGTTCGCTCGAGCCTGCGATGCGGTGCCGCATCGACAGCCAGTCGCCGAGGTCTGCCTTGCGGCAGCGCTCGGAGCAGAAGGGGGCGGACGCGCCGCTCCCCTGCCCTCCGACCGGCAGTTCGCGACCGCATGATGGGCACACGGGCGGAGCCACCTGCGGCGCGCGGACAAGTAGGGCGAGGCCCTCCGCAAGCCTGCGGCTCTCGCCGTCGGAGAGCCCCGCCGCGGAGATCGTGGCCACTCGGCCTGGATCCGCGCCATCCTCGAGCGGGTCCGCGTGCTCGAGCAGTACGCGGATGTTGCGCTCGGGAAGGGCCTCCGCGATGCGCTCGGGCCACTCGATCGCAACGATCGCGTTGCCCGAGAGCGCCTCGTCGAGGCCGATCGAGTCCGCATCGCCGGCAAGCATCCGCCACGCGTCGACATGGACGAGTGCGCGGTCTCCGGCATGATCCATGCGCAGGGTGAAGGTCGGGCTGGCGACGGCGCCCGCCTCTGCGCCGAGTCCGCGCGCGAGTCCGCGCACGAAGGTGGTCTTGCCGGCGCCGAGCTCGCCTGAGAGGAGGAGCGCGATCGCGCGAGGATGCGCACTTGTCGAGCGCAGAAGATCGCCGAGGACCTCGCCGAACTGCTCGGTCGCGTCCTGGCCGCGAAGGTGGAACGAGAGCGGAAGCGTCGGGCGCGGGGCGTTCATGGTGGGGCTCCGTCTTGCCCGAGGCCATGCCCGAGGCCATGCTCAAAGCCACACGCATGTGCGTCGAACCACCCGTCGCCGTCGCGCACGCGAACGGAGGCGCCACCCGCAACGACCGCGCCGATCCTCGTCACGGGAACTCCCGCGACCTCGCGCGGCACCTCGCCCCGCGCCGTGAAGGCGAGTTCATAGTCCTCGCCTTGACCGATCGCCACACGCGGCGCAGTGCCCGCAGCGACGGGAACCCGCGCGAGATCGACCTCGATGCAGACCTTCGACTGTGCGGCGATGTGGCCGAGATCGCGGCCGAGGCCGTCGCTCACGTCGATCATCGCGCCGAGTCTCTCGCCGAGCGACTCCACAAGCGCATGCGCCGCGTGAAGCCGCGGCGTGAAGTCGAGGTGGCGCCCGAGTCCCGTCGCAGCGTCCCATGCACCGCCGATCAAGCCCGTGACGTAGACGCCGTCGCCCGCGCGTGCGTCGGAGCGCGTCGCGATGCGTGCGCCAGGCGCGAGCGGCACCGCGAGGATCGTCACGCTTGCGATGATCGGCGCGTGCGCGACGGCAGCGGGCATCGTGGCGATGTCGCCACCGACGAGCGGCGCGCCCCACGCCGCGGCAGTCTCGCGCAGGCCTTCCGCCAGTCGCCACGCGCGCGCCTCGTCGAGACCGCGCGGAAGAACGGCGCATGCGACCGTCGCCACGGGCCGTGCGGCGCCCATCGCCGCGACATCGCTCAGGTTCCGCAGCAAGGCCTTCCTGCCGATCAGGTACGGATCGCAGCCCCATGGCGCGTGACGCCCTTCGATCGCGCTGTCTGCGGCGACAAGCACGCGGTCGCAGCCTGCAAGCGAGACAAGCGCCATGTCGTCGCCGGGCGGGATCAGGACCGCCGCAGGGAGCTGCGCGTTGAGCGCGAAGATGCGGTCGAGCAGGGCGAACTCGCGCATCGCGTCACCAGAGGACCCGCACGAGGAGCTGCGTGACCGCGAGCGCATAGAGGCCTGCGACGAGGTCGTCGATCAGGATGCCGAGACCACCCTCCAAGCGCTGCCATCCGCGCGCGGGCGGAGGCTTCACGATGTCGAAGATGCGGAAGGAGAGGAACGCGATCGCGCCGGTCGCGAGGATCTGCACGGTGTCGAGGCCAGCCCATGGCAACCACATCAGGGCGAGCGACTGTCCCGCGATCTCGTCCGCGACGACCGTGCCGGGGTCCTTCTTGCCGTATCGCTTCTCCGCGAACGAGCCCCATGCGATGCAGCCGATGCCGAAGACGAGCCCGAGGGCCGCCACAGCCATGTCGATCGCGCGTGGGTCTGCAGCCGCCAAGGCGAGGCCGACGGCGAGGGCGACCGGCGGCAGCGAGCCCCAGGTCCCGGGCGCGGGACGGAGCTTTCCAAGGCCCATGCCGGTCACGACCCAGTCCGCGAGGCCTGTTCCGCGCGGGGAACTCGTCATCGGCGCTCCTCCGTGCGTGCATCGAGAGCCTCGGGCCGCCGCTGCGGCACCGTGAGGGCGCGGTGAATGTAGGTCAGCGAGCTCAGGAGCGTCAGGACGACCGTGAGGTAGGTCGACCAGTCGCGTACGAAGACCTGCCACGCGGGAGGCTCGCTCTGTGTGCCGACGAAGACGCAGGCTCCCACGCAGAAGGACTGGACGAACATCTTGATTTTACCCGACCAGTCCGCCGGGAATGCCACTCCGCGCGACTCGACGAACGAGCGCAGCCCCGTGACGAGGAGCTCGCGCAGCAGGATGACCACCACCATCCACGGCGCGATCCCCGAGCCGATCATCCCGCCTTCGAGAGGCGCGAACAGGGGCGACGCCAGGTAGATGAAGCCGCCGAGGACCAGCATCTTGTCGACAAGGGGATCCATGACCCGACCGAAGGCCGTCACGGAATTCCACCGGCGGGCGAGGTAACCGTCGAGGATGTCGCTGAGCGCGGCGACCGCGAAGATGCCCATGCCCCAGGCGCCGAGCCTCGCCACCTCCGCGCCGGGCGCGCCACGGTCGATCCGCTCGAGGAGCAGGAAGAACAGCACCGCGAGCCCGAGCCTGGCCAAGGTGATCGTGTTGGGGAGGGTCCGACGGATGGACGCCTGCATCGGGAAGGGATCGTACAGACCCCCACTCCCTCGCGGTCGCGCGCTTGCTTGCGGGAAATCGGAGCGAGCCATACATTCCACCCTTCGACCTTCTCGGCGGATGCCGGGGAGGTTGGCCCGAGCGCGCCATGCGGCGCCTCGGTGCGCCCGAGAACATCAGAGAACACGGCATGGATCGCCTTTCCCTCCACCAGTTCACTCCCGTGCCTGACCTCCATTCCGCCCTCGTGTCGGGGGTGCCTGCGCTTCTCGCGGAGATCGGCTCCACCGCGGGCCCCTTCTCCCCTGCGCTCGTTCTCACGATCGCCTCAGCGATCAGCGCGATCGGCCTCGCGCTCCTCATGCGGCCCGGCCCGAGGGGCGTGCGCCTGGCGGGCACGGTCGGTGGCCTCGCGGGCTTCTCCATCCTCGTGGTCGAGGTCATCAAGCGCGCCGGCGAGGGCGATGGCGGCGTTCCGCCCGTCTTCCCTGTGGTGTTCGGCGTGATCGCGCTCGCGGGAGCGGTGCGGATGATCACGCATCCGAGGCCCGTGTTCGCGGCGCTCTACTTCATCCTCGTCGTCATCGCCACGGCCGCGATGTTCCTTCTGCTCGGCGCGGAGTTCATGGCGTTCGCGCTCATCATCGTCTACGCCGGCGCGATCCTCATCACCTACATGTTCGTGCTGATGCTCGCGCAGCAGTCGCCCGACGCGGAGCAGGGCTCCGCGTGGTACGACCGCGTCCCGCGCGAGGCCGGCTCCGCGGTCGTGATCGGCTTCGTGATGCTCGCCTCGCTCTCAGAAGCGTACTTCTCGCAGGGCTCGCAGCGCTTCCGCGACGACATCGCCGCGCGCGCCGAGGAGGAAGGGCCCCTTGCGGCGTGGAGGCGGCTCGACGCGATGCCGAAGCTCATGCTCGAGACGGCGCAGGCGGCGGCGGTCGCCGAGTGGAAGAACACGCCCGAGGCGGAGCGGACTGCGGAGAAGCCCGTCGTGTCGGCGGTCGTCCGCGATGCGCGCGGTTCCGCGCTGCGCTCCGAGCGCTCGGGAATCGCGGATGGAATCTTCGTCGAGGCGCAGTTCGCCGATGGATCGACGCGGCTTGTCCTGCTTCCCGACTCGATGCGGCCCGACAACAGCAGGCAGATCGGCGTCGACCTTGTGTCGCGCTATCCCGCGGGGCTCGAGATCGCGGGCGTCGTGCTGCTGATGGCGCTCTTCGGGGCCGTGATCCTCGCGCGCAAGCAGATCGAACTCGGTGAAGACGAGCGCCGCGAGCTCGCGGGCATGCGGCGGCTCACGGTCGACGGCGAACCAGGTGGCGCAGGAGGCGCGCGATGAACGCGATCATGGCAACACACGATTCGATGGCAGCGCTGAACATGCCTGTTCTGCTCGGCTCGACAGAGGCCGCGCACGTGAACATGGCGCTCCTGATGAGCGCGCTCCTCTTCACCTGCGGGCTCGTCGGATTCCTCAGCCGGCGCAACATGATCATCATGTTCCTCTGCACCGAGCTGATGTTCCAAGCTGCGGCGCTGGCGATGATCGCCTTCGGAAAGGTCCACGAGGACATCTCGGGGCAGGTGTTCGTGATCTTCATCCTGACCGTCGCCGCGGCGGAGGCGGCGCTTGCGCTCGGCCTGATCGTGCTTCTCTACCGCCGTCGCGAGACGCTCGACTCCGAGGCATGGAGCGAGCTGAAGGAAGCCTGAGCCGAGACTGAACCGAGCCTGATCAGAGACTGAAGCGCGCGGCGCCCGCGATCCCCCGAGACGAACCTTGGTATCCGACATGCACGAACTCGCACGGACCCTCACCCAGTCGTTCCCGACGCTCCTCGGCGCCGACGAGCCTGCCTCGATCGCGCGCGCCGTCGAAGGCGCCGACCTGAGCTGGGCGGGCCTGATCCTCATCTTTCCTGCGGTCTCCGCCATCCTCTGCGGGCTCTGCGCCATCCTGAAGGTCAAGGGCAAGCTGCCCGGGGCCATCACCGCCGTCTCGCTTCTGGCCGCTTTTGCGGTCACCTTCCTCCTCTACTGGAATTGCCCGACGGACGCACCGCGAACGATCCACCTCTTCGAGTGGATCTCGTTCGACTGGCTGACGGGCGCTGGCGCGGAGCCTTCCGCGTGGCGAGCCTTCTCCGCGCCGTTCGCGCTGTACATCGACTCTCTGACGCTTCTCTGGATGCTGTTCGTCACGGGGCTCGGCACGCTGATCGCGATCTACGCCACCGAGTACATGGAAGGCGACGTCGGCAAGGGCTACGCGCGCTTCTTCGGCTCGGTGAGCATCTTCCTCTTCGCGATGGGCGCGCTCGTCATGGGCGGCAACCTCATCCTGCTCTACCTCGGATGGGAGGGCGTCGGCCTCGCGAGCTATCTCCTCATCGGCTACCACTATTCGAAGCCGAGCGCCGTCGCTGCCGCGAAGAAGGCGTTCATCATGAACCGGATCGGCGACCTCGGGCTTGCGCTCGCGATCTTCCTGATCTGGTGGAACTTCGACACGGTGAGCTACGACGCGCTCTTCGCGGCGGTCGCCGCAGAGCCCGCCGCGGGGGCGAGCGAGTGGTCGAAGGCCGCGATCCCGTTCTGCCTCATGATCGGCGCGTTCGGCAAGAGCGCGCAGATCCCGCTGTACGTATGGCTTCCCGACGCGATGGAAGGCCCGACGCCCGTGTCGGCCCTCATCCACGCGGCGACGATGGTCACGGCGGGCCTCTACCTCATCGCGCGACTCTTCCCGCTGTTCGACCTGCATCCGCTCGCGCTGCCCACGGTCGCCTGGATCGGGTGCGCCACGGCGCTCCTCGCCGCGACGATCGGCATGGCGCAGTACGACATCAAGCGCGTGATGGCCTACTCGACCGTCTCGCAGCTTGGATACATGTTCCTCGGGCTCGGCGTCGGCACGACCTTCGGCGCCGTCTACCACGTGTTCACGCACGCGTTCTTCAAGGCGCTGCTCTTCCTCTGCTGCGGCGCGATCATGCACGGGATGGCTGGACAGCTCGATCTGCGCAAGATGTCGGGCCTGCGCAACGTGCCCGGCTTCCGCATCATCAGCTGGACTTTCCTGGTCGGGTGCCTGTGTCTCGCAGGCTTCCCCTTCACGGCGGGATTCTTCTCGAAGGACTCGATCATCGCGGAGGCGTTTGCCAGCGACGTGCCCGGCGCGTCGGCGCTTGGGTTCATCGCGCTGTTCACGGCGTTCCTCACCGCCTACTACACCTTCCGCGTGTGGTTCCGCGTGTGCGGCGGGCCCGTGAAGTACGAGCCGGGCGACGAGGTGCACGGCCATGACGCCGATCATGGGAACGGGCATGCCGAAGGTCACGGTCATGGTCATGGGCATGGGCATGGGCATGGACATGGTCATGGACATGGTCATGGACATGGCGAGTGGCATCCGCACGGCCCCCGTCTCGCGATCAACGGCGTGCTGATTCTGATCTGCGTGGGAGCACTCCTCGCGGCCGCTCCGTCCTATCTCCAGATGTCGGGCCAGGCTAACTGGGTGCAGACGATGGTCGCGAACTCCTCGGCCGTTGCCGGCGCAAGCGTTCACCACGGTTCGGGCGGCGCGCACGCGCTCAGCTTCACGGGCATCGAGGACGTGCACAAGGCAACGAGCGTCGTCGCAAGCGTCGTCGGCATCGGCGGCATCCTCGTCGCACTCTTCTTCCATCTGGTCAACCGCGGGGCGGCCGACCGCCTGCGCGCGGCGCTCCTTTCGAACGGCCTCACGCGATGGCTCCCGCTTCTGATGGAGAACAAGTGGTATGTCGACGAGGCCTACCACATCGTGTTCCGCGCGCCTGCCCGCGGAATCGGTCATGTGCTCTATCTCCTCGACAAGCTGTTCATCGACGGCTTCGTGGTCAACGGCGCTGCCCGCGTGCCCGCGGAGGTCGGGCGGCTCTTCCAGCCGCTCTACAACGGTGCGCTGCAGGGCTACGCGGCCACGATGGCGGGAGGCGTCGCCTTGATCGCTGCGTGGATCTTCTGGATCTGGCTCTCGGGCGGCTGACGCCCCGCTGCCCCCAACGGGCGATGCCCGCTCTTCACCAAGTCTTCCCCCGCCAGATCTCTCCCCACTGTCCTCGGAACGGACGATGCTCTCGACCCTGACCTACCTCCTCATCATTGCCCCGCTCGTGGCGGCCGGCATCGTCGCGCTCTCGCCCGCGCGGCTCGCCAAGTGGATCGCGACCTTCGGATCGCTTGCGATCTTCGTCGTCGCAGTGGCGCTCGCGATCGGCTTCCCCCACTGGGACGACGGCGGCTTCGCTCCGTCCGGCGCGGGTCTGGCGGTGATGCCTTCGCTCGGCATCACGCTGTCGCTCGGAACCGACAGCGTGGGGCTCCTTCTCATCCTCCTGACCACGTTCCTCATGCCGCTCGCGATGATCGGTTCGTTCAGCGCTGTGCGCGAGCGGGAACGCGAGTACTACGCGTGGTTCATGGTGCTCGAGGCCGCGATGCTCGGCGTGTTCCTCGCGCGCGATGCGATCGCCTTCTACACGGCGTACGAGTTCACGCTTGTCCCGATGTACTTCCTCATCGCGATCTACGGCGGGCCCGAGCGCCGCGCCGCAAGCGTGAAGTTCTTCCTCTACACATTCCTCGGCTCCATGCTCACGCTGTCGGGCGTGATCTACATCGCGGCGCAGCGCATGCTCGAGACGGGTGCGTGGAGCTTCGACCTCGCGGAGCTCGCGAGCTTCTCCTCGACAAGCCTCTCGAGCGGCGAGCAGTTCTGGGTGTTCATCCTGCTGATGGCAGGCTTCGCGGTGAAGGTCCCGTTCTTCCCCGTGCACACCTGGCTGCCACTTGCGCACGACCAGGCGCCGACGGCGGGTTCCGTCATCCTCGCGGGAACGCTGCTCAAGCTCGGCACCTACGGCGTCTACCGCATCGCGCTGCCCGCCGCGCCCGTCGGTGGCGTCGAGTTGAACCAGCTGATCGCCGTCCTCTGCGTGATCGGCATCGTGCATGCCGCGCTCATCTGCTGGGTTCAGCACGATGCGAAGAAGCTGATCGCCTACAGCTCGGTCAGCCACCTCGGGTTCTGCATGCTCGGCCTCTTCTCGCTGAACTCGCTCGGCGCGACGGGGTCCGTGATGTACATGATCAACCACGGCCTCTCGACGGGCGCGCTCTTCCTCTGCATCGGCATGATCTACGAGCGCTACCACACGAAGGACATGGACCAGCTCGGCGGGCTCTTCCGGCGCATGCCCGTGTGGAGCTTCTTCATGGTGTTCTTCACGCTCGCAAGCCTTGGCCTGCCCGGGCTCAACGGCTTCATCGGCGAGTTCCTCTGCCTGATGGGCGCCTACACGGCCGAACCAGGCGCCGTCACGGGCTATCCCGGACTCCTCGGACCTTGGTGGGCGCTGGTGGCGGGCCTCGGTCTCGTGCTGGCTGCGATGTACCTTCTCATCATGCTCGGCAAGCTGGTCTGGGGTCCTCTTCGCGAGCCGAACGGCCATGGCCACGGCGTGGATCATGGGCACGGTCACGCGCAGTCGCATGGGCATGCCCACGGCGCCGCGCAGACGGGTGGCCAGGGCCATGCAGGAGACCGCAGCCACGCGCATGGCACCGATCTTCCGACCGACCTCAGCGCACGCGAGATCGGAATCCTCGTTCCGCTCGCCGTGCTTTGCCTCGCCATCGGCTTCTATCCGAAGCCCATGCTCGACGCGATCACGCCGAGCGTCGACAAGGTACTCGCCGCCTACCCCGCCCATGTCGAGCGATATGTCCGTGAGGGCACGCTGCTCGACGGCACGGACGAGGATCCGCGTGGGATCGCGGCATCCACGCCGAGCGTCCGCTGAACGAAACCGCACGACACCCGCACGAACCAAAGCCAGACCCGATGGACACCCTTCCAGCACCCTTCCTCGCCGCAGTCCCCATGGCTGCGAAGCTCACGCTCATCGCGCCTGAGATCCTGCTCTTCGCGGGCTCGGTGGTGGTCGCTGTCCTCGGTCTCTCGCGGACGACGGCGATGCGGCGCGCGGTTCCCTTCGTGTCCGCGCTCTTCCTCGGCGGATCCATCGTGGTCACGGCGCTCGTCTACCGATCCGACGCCGTCGCCGAGAGCGGACTCATGCTTCCGGCGCTCGGCGGCTATGCGAAGGCGATGATCGCAGCGATCGCGCTTCTGCTCGTCATGGTCGCGGGCTCTTCGATCGACCGCAAGCTCGAGGAGGCCTTCGAGACCGGGCGCGCGCCGTTTGACCCGATCCGAACCATGCGGGGCGAGTACTTCGCCTTCTTCCTGCTGTCGATCGCGGGAACGATGCTGATCGCGAACGCGAGCGACCTGATCTGGCTCTTCCTCGCACTCGAGCTCGCGAGCCTTCCGACCTACGTGATGGTCGCGGTCAGCCGCGGTACGCGCCGTGCGCAGGAGGCGGCGGTCAAGTACTTCTTCCTCGGAGCGCTCTCCGCCGCGACCTTCCTCTACGGCTTCGCGCTTCTCTATGGGGCAACGGGAACGCTCGAGCTCACGGCCATGCGCGACGTGCTCGCGCAGCATGCCGCGGCGGGTGGACTTCCCACGCTCGCCATCGTCGGTGGCGTCCTCGCGATCCTCGGCATCGCCTTCAAGCTGGCCGCCGTACCCATGCACTTCTATGCACCCGACGTCTACGAGGGCGCGGGCGCTGGAACGACCGCCTTCCTCGGCATCATGCCGAAGATCGCGGGAGCGCTGGCGCTGATCGTCCTGCTGTCCGTCTTCGGATGGAGCGGGCACGGCGTGATGGAGGCCGGGCAGTACATCGCCGTCGACGGGCTTCCGCTTTCCCTCAGCGCCGTCCTCTGGATGGTCGCGGTGCTCACGATGGTCCTCGGGAACATCGGCGCGCTGCTTCAGCGCAACGTGAAGCGCATGCTCGCCTACAGCTCGATCGCGCAGTCGGGCTACCTGCTGATGGGCATCATCGCCGGGCCGAAGGCGGGTTTCGATGCTGTCCTGTTCTATCTGCTCGGCTACGGCATCATGAACACGGCGGTGTTCGCCGTGCTGGCGTCGCTCGAGCGCAACGGCGAGGAGGTCGAGACCCTCGACGATCTCGCGGGACTGAGGCTGCGTCACCCCGTTCTCGCGTGGATGCTCGCGATCTCCGCGGTCAGTCTGATCGGCATGCCGCCCCTGATCGGCTTCTTCGGCAAGCTCGCGCTCTTCTCCGCCGCGTTCGAGGCGGGACAGACCGCCCTTGTCATCATCGCGGCCGTCAGCAGCGCGATCGGCGCCTACTACTACCTGCAGCTCGTAGCGGTCCCCATGCTGGGGCAGCCGACCGCGCGGACGGAGTCGGTGCAGACCGTGCCGAGTTCATGGCCCCGCCTGGCGGCGATTATCTGCGGCGTGGGAGTCGCGGTGATGCCGGCGGTGCTGCCGCTGCTCGTCGATGCAGCCTCGAGCGCGACGCCCGAGGCGGAGAAGCCGGCTCGCGCCGCGGGCGAGGGCGAGTCCTCAGATCACGCAGGTTGACTCGCCGCGGGCGATGCGGTTCGGCCACCGCATCGAGCGCAGACAGTCCGCGGGACCACCACGGACGCAAACCCGAGTTCGGCCCCTCCCGTTGGTGAGCCTGCGGCGACTCAGGCGGGAGCGGATCCCCCATCTGCGACGATTTGCAGCGAGGCCCGCAAGGACAGTCCCGGCGATGATCTGCAACGGGGCCCGCCCGAGAGGCCGGCTCGGAGAGCAAGGTCTCGGCTCGGAGAGCAAGGTCTTCAAGCGGCAGGAACGCGACCGGCAGGAATCGAACCTGCAACCCCGAGCTTCGTAGGCTCGTGCTCTATCCAATTGAGCTACGGTCGCACGCGAGTCGGAGAGTATAGCGAGAAATCCTCGCCCGTAAAGGCCTCAGGAGTGCCTGATGGCGGCCTCGCGGCATGTGCACGGTGTCAGACAGAACCTAGCACGGTCCCCATGCCGAGAGCAGCGCGAGGAGGTCGCTTGATCCGACCGTCCCGTTGCCGTCGAGATCGGCGGCGCCCTGCGTTGCCCACGCGCCGAGCAAGAGCGAGAGGTCGGACGGGCCGACCACGTCATCGCCGTTCAAGTCCGCAGGGCATGCCGGCGGCGCGGGCGGCTGGCGCTCGAACGCGCCTCGGTCGACGATCGGTGCCGTTCCTGCGCCTGTGTCGGCCACATCGGGGTCGTCTGTGAAGCGCGGGAGGCCATCGAAGTCGACGATCGTGCCCGCGGGAACCGCGGTGTTCGACCCGGAGTCGATCGCGGGCGACCCTGGAAGCAGCCTGAAGTCGCGGTCAGCCTGGTTCACGAAGTTCGGATTCACGTTGAGGTTCGCGGTTCCTGCAAACCCGCCTTGCACGATCGAGTACGACACGCTGGTTGTGCCGCCTGAGTTCGTGATCTGGTTCGCGGCTGTCGTGCCCCCAGGGCCGGTGTTCGCCCAGAGGATGCAGTTGACGAAGCTCGAGGAGCCGCCCGTGTTGATCACGCCGCCCGCGAGGCTTGTCGCCGTGTTGGCCACGAAGGTCGAGTTGCGTGCGGTCACCGAACTCGAGCTCCCGATCCAGAGCGCGCCGCCGCCGTTCGAGCCTGTGGCGGTGTTGCCGCTGAAGATGCAGTTCGTGTAGCGGGTCTGCGAGCCGCCGAAGCTCTCGCACGCCCCCGCGCGCGATGCGGAGTTGCCGATGAAGACGCAGCGGTTGAAGGTCGCCGAGACATTGTTCATGTCAAAGGCCCCGCCGAAGGATCCTCCCACGTTCGAATCGAACCTGCAGTCTTCGAAGGTCGCCGCCGCTGTGAAGATGTACACCGCGCCGCCGCCGAAGGTGCAGCGGTTCGCGGTAAAGACGCAGTTGCGGATGGTTGGGCTTCCCGAGTTCAGGATGATGAGCGCGCCGCCCTTGTCGTAGTTCGAGGCGCTTGCGCCGTTGGCGTTTCCCGCGCGCAGCGTGAAGCCGTCGAGGATCGCCGTCGCGTTCGCTCCCGATCCGATGAAGAGGTGGTAGCTGTTGTCGTTCAGGTTCGCGCTTCCGTTGTCGTTACCGAGGAGATCCCCCGTCACGACCGTGGGGTTGGCGGTGAAGTCGCGCTGGTCGCGGCTCGTCTCGACGCCTGTGAACCCGCCGTAGATCCCGACGCCCGAGCGAAGGGTCATGGCGACGGTCCGTGAGGTCGTCGTCGTCGGCTTGTAGGTGCCCGCTGCGACCCAGATCTCGTCGCCCGACGCGCTCGCGGAGAGCGCAGCGGCAAGTCCGCCTGCACCCCGATATGCGTTCTCCCAGCTCGTGCCGTTGTTCTCGCCCGTGGCGAGGTCCGCGCGCACGAAGCGGACCGCGGCCGCCGCCTCATGAGCCGAACCAAGGAGAGCAGCGAACCCTATCGAGAGGCACGCGAGGCGATGGACAAGCGTGTCGCGCGTCGCGCGTGGAGATCGGGGCTGGACAGTCGGCATGGCGAGGCTCTTCGTCGGATGTGTCGGGCTCGAACGAACCGAGCGACCGACCGCGCGAAATCGGCGGAGCCCCGAATGTAGCCTCAGGCGAAGTCGATGCGCCCGACTTCGCGGCCGAGTCTCTCGAATCGCGGGGGCCTTCCTTCGATCGGGCAGGTTTACGGACGCGCGAGCGGCTCAGGCGCCCTACCCTCTCGGACCCGCGAGCGCCTCCATCGTGTCAGACCCTACGCCAGCCTCACACGAGCCCTTCGACCGCGGTGTGCGCGCACCTGCGTCAGGCGAGCGTGAATCCGAACTCCTCGCGGGAGAGTTCTTGCCTCCGCCGCGCGCGGGCGAAACACGCTCCGCGTTCCGCCGTACGGCGCTCTTCGTCGTCGGCCTCTTCATCTTCATCGCGGGAATCGTGCTCGGCATACTCCCGGTCGTCCCCGGTTTCCCGCTGACGATCGCTGGGCTCCTGATGATGGCCGCGGGAAGTTCGGTGACCCGGAGCCTTCTGAACCACGCGGAGACGAAGTTGCCGAGGCGATGGCGGCTCGTGCTGCGAGGCCTCATGCGGCGATGCAGGCCCCCCCGTAAAGTGCCGTGATGGACTCCGGCGATTCGCACTCAGAGAGCCCTGCCTCCGCGGCGCTCGATCCCGTCGACCGCGCGTGGCTCGAGCGACGCTCCTCGCTTGGGCCTCTCCTCCTCGGGATCGGCGCGATCGCGACGGCTCCGTTCATCCTCGGACTCCTCATCGGCCCACTCGGGCTCCGCGCGGGCATCGACTCGTGGCGTCGCGGCCTGCATCGGCCCGTGGTCGGAGTTGGAATCGCGCTCAGCCTCGCAGGGATCGTGGCAAGCGTGGCGAGTGCGCTTCTCTGGGGCGCACTTCTCGTGACGGTCCTTCTCGGGCGCTCCGCCATGCGTGAAGCGGAGTCGTGGCGCGGCCGCACGGTCGCCAGCGCAGACGTCTTCGTGCTCGACGGTGGAACGGAGCGGGCGCTTCCGCTCGAGCCCAGGGGCGAGGACACGAGGCTCGCGATCCTCTTCGTCGACGCTGCGTTCGGTCCAAGCGGCGACGCGCTTCGAAACCTGCTTCACGCGACGGCGCTCCATCCGGGCTGCTCGGTGCTCGTGATCGATCCCCTGCGCCCCGCGGCTGCGGTGGATGCCTTCGCGCGCCGCGAGATCGGGACGGCGGCGGCCGCGCTCCACGTGGCTGGGGAGTCGACGGAGCTCCCCGAGCCGCTCGACTCGGTCGCTGGGTTTCCCACACTCGTCATCCTCGGAAGCGACCGTCGCATCGAGGGAGCCGTCGTCGGCGTACGCCCATTCGAGGAAGTGGAGAGGCTCGTCCGTGGGGCGTCAATCGATGCGGAGGAGGCTCGGTGACGCAGCGACTGCCTCGATTGCCGCGGAGCATCTCGAGTTCGGAAGTCGGCCCCGCGACTCCGATCGTCGGCATCGATGTCGAGACGGCCTCTCCTGCGCGCGGCGCGATCTGCTCCATCGGCGTTTCCCTCGTACGGCGCGGGGATGTCCTGCGCGAGCGACATTGGTATCTCGATCCGCGCACCCGTTTCGATCCGCGCTTCATCGGAATCCATGGCATCACCGCCGCACAGGTCGCTGGCGCGCCGCATCTCCGCGAGGCATGGAGCGAGATCGATGCGTTCCTCTCGTCCGCGATCGCTGAGCTTGCGGAGCCGACTCTGTTCGGAGCCTCCGCCCCTGCGCCCATCCCGCTGTTCGTCGCGCACAACGCGCAGTTCGACCGCATGCAGATCGAGAGCGCACTCGGGCGCGCGCTTCCGTTTCCGATCGCATGCACGGTGGCCATGTCGCGCCGGGCGTTTCCCGACCTCGCGCGTCACAACCTGGCCGCCGTGTCGTCACACCTGCGGATCGCGCTCAAGCACCATGATGCGCTGAGCGACGCCCGAGCCTCGGCGCTGATCGCCCATCGCTGCATCGCGATGCGAGACCGCGGCGGAAGGTGAATGCCCCTGCTTCATCGACGAGGTCGACTTGATCGCCAACCCGCGCCTCGGGGCGACGCACCGCCCCCCCCGCGATCGAAGCACGAGACGAAGCGCCGCGGAGGCGATCGCCCGCAAACGAAAAACCCTCTGCCGAAACCGAGGGTCGTACGCACAGGGCGTGTTGGAATGGACCATACTGGACCGCCAAAACCGAGCGATTCCCGCTGAAAACAGCGCGGTTTCGCTCTCGGTGGAGGATCGCGCGGAGGCCGCCATGGCCGAGGCGATCCTCACCGCGCTCCTAAAGCAGATGCGGCCGCACGCCCGCAAGCCCCTGCTCTCCGTCCTTCGCACACTCCTTGACCAAAACCCGTCACCCCCGACCGCGCCAAGTAGCACGGCGGCGGGTGGCTCACTTTCACTGGAGTAGACGCATGGACCTTGGAACGAACGGAACGAACAACCGCACGCACACGCCTGAGCTCCCCATGCTGGAGCCGACGCATCCGCAGACCTTCGACCTCCTCAACCTCGCGCACCGCGCACGGCTGGGCGGTGACCACGCAACCTCCGTCGTGCTCGCGATGGTGCACGACATGCTGCAAGAGCTCGCCCGCGGCGAGGACTTCAAGAGGGCATGCTGCGATGTCGAGAACGCCGTCACCGAGTGGGAGGTGCGCAAGAACACGGGGCACGGCCATTACGCCGCCCTGTTCGCCCTCGTCTCGCTCGCCGTCGAGGCTGGCGTCCTCAAGACCGGCGAGTCGGTCGGCGTCGGCGACATCGACGCGCCGTGCGGGCAGACGCCCGAGAGCGCGTTCGCCGACATGCGCGAGGCGCTGGCGTCTGAGCCCGACGCGCTGCCGATCGCCAAGATGCGCTGCAAGCGCTTCGAGCAGGCGTACCTCGAGCTCCGAGCGATCGTCCGCAGATCGAGGCGCGGCAACTGAAACACTCCAGTGAACCCCGGGGGCGGGAGGGTGGTCCTCTCGTCCCCCGGGACTTTCGCGCGGGGTAGGTTCTCCCGCGGGTTTTTTTGGGGTGGTTTGGGCCAATGGAGGAGTCGGGAAGCCACACAGGCTTACTTATGTGCCTGTCATGCATGCACTTAGATCGGGGGCGCAGGATGCGCGACGGATGGGAAAAGACGCTGCCGCCGTGCGAGAACGCGGAAAAGCTGGCCGCTGCGGTCGCGGGCGTGCACAAGACGCGGCGTGAAGACGCGATTCAAGAGGCATGGGTCGCGCATCTTGACGGCCGCTGTCCGTGGCAGGCGGTGTGGGCGTTCGACCGGCGCGAGGGTCGGCGCACCGTGCGCGAGCGGCCGAGCAGCGACCGCATGAGGTGACGATTTGGACTTTTTCGCAGACATGACCCGAATCCGATGATTTGGTGTTTCGCGCCGTGTCCGTATAGGTGATGAAGCTCTCACTCTCACAACCCCTCTACTGCATGACGCACGGGATCATCTCGCGCCCGCAGTTCGACGCGGCGCAGCAGGCGCTCCTCCTCGCGATCTTCGACGATGACGATTCGGCTCGGGCGCAGGCCGAGGAAGGCCTCTACCCGAAGACGATCGAGAACGCCGAGGCGGAGATCCGCGTGCGCGGCTTCCTCCTTCCGTGGCACGAGCTGACCAGTTACGCGCTGACGCTCGACCTCTTCCCCAAGCGGGTCGGCCGTCATTCGATGTGGTCGCGCGCGCAGATCGACGCGGTCATCGACGCGCTCGGCGAGATGCGCGGTGGCAGGAATGGGGAGCCCCGCGACATCGGCGGCAGGCTCACACCCGAGGCCGAGGCCCGCAGGCGGTCGAAGACCCCGTGCGATGTGTGGCTGCGCAACGAGCGCGCCCTCTACCCCCGCGCCAAGGAGAACCTCATCAAGGTCCGCGACGCGACCATCGGCGGGTTCAGCCTGTTCCCCGTGTGGCAGGCGATCGGCGGCGACCCCGGCAAGGTGTGGCCGCACCGCTGGGGCACCCACGAGATCAGCCGCGCGGAGAGCAAGACGAAGGGCGAGCTCGCGCGCTATGACAACAACATGCGCCGACTCACTCTCGGCAAGGTCGCGGAGATGGACGAATGAGCACGCAACCGATCATCCGCACGGCGGCACGGGTCGAGATCGAGGCGAAGTCAACCGACGCACCGCCGCGCTTCTCGATGGTCGCCTACACCGGCGGCCCGATGGACATCGGCGGCTTCGGCGACCTCGTCGTGGTCGACCTCGACGGACTCGACATCGGCGCCAAGGCGCGGCCGATCCTGCGCGACCACGAGGCGTCTCGCATCGTCGGACACACGACCGACATACGCGTCTCGCGGCGCAGCGACAACGGCGCCCAGCTCCTCGTCTCCGGCGTGATCTCGGGCAGCGGGCCTGACGCGGCAGAGGTGATCGCGAGCTCTCGGCAGGGCTTCCCCTGGCAGGCGTCGATCGGCGCCAGGGCGACGGAGTGGGAGCAGCTGCGTGCAGGCGCGACGGCGACAGTCAACGGCAGAAAGATCGACGGTCCGGCGCAGATCGCGCGGAAGTCGGTCCTCAAGGAGGTCTCTTGGGTGGCGCTCGGCGCCGACGATGCGACGAGCGCACGGCTCGCCGCGAAGGCAAGGGACACGGAACAAAACACCCATCGAAAGGGGAACGAAATGAGCATGACGGAGAACGACATTCGGGCAAGCGAGCGCAAGCGGCTTGCGGACATCAACGACATCGTGCGCGGAGTCAGCGGCGACGGCGTCGCCGAGTTCAAGGCGCAGGCCATCAACGGGGACATCACGCTTGACGAGCTGCGCGGCCGCATGCTCGAGATCGTGCGCGCGTCGCGTCCGGTCATGGGCGCGCCCCGCAGCGGCAGCGACGCGCCTGCCGCGCCCGCACGCGACATCATCGCGGCGAGCGTGCTGCGTCGCCTTCCCGGCGGCGCGAAGATCGCGGAGAAGGCCTACGGCGCCCACGCGCTCGAGGCCGCAGACGCGCACCGCATCGGCTCGCTCGTCGAGGCCTGCGAGTTCGCGCTCCGCTCCGAGGGCCGCGACATCCCGCGCGGCAACAAGAACGACCTGATCCGCGCATCGCTCTCGGGCATCGCGCTTCCGACCGCGCTGGGCGACACCGTCGGCCGTCTCCTCATGGAGGCCTACGGCGAGGCGCCCGCGAGCTGGCGTTCGTTCGCTGCGGTCCGCAGCGTGACGGACTTCCGCACGGCTACGGAGATCCAGCCGTATGTCGCCGACAAGCTCTCGCAGCTTCCCCGGGGCGGCGAGATCGAGCACGCGACGATGGGCGAGGAGCAGAGCCTCACCTACAAGGTGGACACCTTCGCGAAGACCTTCGGCGTCGACCGTCGCTCGATCATCAACGACGACATCGGGATCTTCGACTCGGCCGCGCGCGCGTTCGGCTCGATGGCCGCGCGCACGCTGAACGACCTCGTTTGGAAGACCGTCCTCGACAACGGCGGCAGCTTCTACAGCGCGGGCAACGCGAACTACCTGACCGGCGCGGGCACGGCCCTGAGCGTGACCTCGCTCACGAACGCGATCGCGCAGATGCTCCAGCAGAAGGACTCGCAGGGCCGGTCGATCGACCTCATGCCGTCCGTGCTCGTGGTCCCGCCGCAGCTCCTCTACACGGCGAAGCAGGTGCTCGAGAGCGAGTACCTCGAGCGCACGGCCGACGGCGCCGCGACGGGCAACCCCGCGCGCTCGGCTGTCCGTCTCGTCACCGAGTCGCGCCTGTCGAACACGAGCTTCACGAACGCGAGCACGACCGGCTGGTACCTCTTCACCGCGCCGCAGTCGGTGCCGCTCGTGGTGGCGTTCCTGAACGGCGTCGAGACGCCCACCGTCGAGACCTTCGGCTTCGACACGAACCCGAACACGCTGTCCTTCCAGTGGCGCATCTACCACGACTTCGGCTGCGCGTTCGGACAGAAGCAGGCGAGCGTCTTCATGAAGGGCACCGCGTAACAGACTTCTTCTTGACCGGGGTCCGTGCGGAGAGATCCGCACGGGCCCTTTGATCTTTCTCTCGTGCAACGGAAGCACGAGTCGGGCACCGTGCGGGGGAACCTGCACGGGGCCTTTCAGACGGGGCACCGACATGTTCACGATGAAGGCCGACAAGTCCAACTTCTTCGACCGCGTGAAGCTGGTCAAGGAGGCGGAGCGCATCGCGTTCGAGGGTCTTCGCAGGAACGCGATGTACCTCCGCCGCGCGGCCCGCAACTCGATCCGCAGGAAGAAGAGCCCGTCCGACCCGGGTCAGCCCCCGCGCTCGGTGCGCGGCGACCTGAAGCGCGGGATCGAAGCGCACTGGCAGCGCGGCTCGGGCGAGGCGCTCGTCGGCCCCGCCGGCTTCCCGTGGGGCACCGGCGCGCCGAATACCCTCGAGTTCGGCGGCAACGCCGTGATCGACAAGTCGGTCCGCCGCAAGGTCGGCGACGGCGGCGAGGTGCGCGTCGTGAGTGGCGCGGCCGCGGGGATCAAGCGCGACAGCTCGGGGAAGTTTCTCCGCACCTCGCAGCGCGGCAAGGAGGTCATGCCGGGCGTGCGCGTGGTGTTCGCGAAGATGAGGACGCAGCGTCAGGCGGACCGCGCTACGGCGATCAACCGCTCGATCTTCGGCAGGCGAACGGTGCGCGTGGCCGAGCGTCCGCTCATGGCGCCTTCGCTGGAGAGGTCGCTTCCGAAGCTCGCGCCGATGTGGGCGATGAGCGTCCGTGGAGGGTCGAACGATGGCTAAGGGATCAGGCGCGATCCGCGCAGGCAAGGCGTATGTCGAGCTTGGCGTCAACGACAAGTTCACCGAAGGACTGCGTGGCGCCGAGAAGCGGCTGCGCGCCTTCGGCGACCGTGTGAATCAGGTCGGTGCGTCGATCGGCATGGCGGGTGCGGCGATGGCCGCGTTCGGCGGCGCGATCGTCGCGGCGGCGACTGAGAGCGTGGCGGCGTTCGCGAAGATCGCGGGCGACTTCTCCGACCTCGCGGCGCAGACGGGCCTCTCGGTCGAGCTGATGAGCGAGCTCGAGACGGCACTGAAGGATGCGGGCACGAGCGCGGCCGACTTCGGCGCGTCGGTGGTCAAGCTACGGAAGAACATCTTCGAGGCGTCGACGGGCTCGGAGGGCATGGTCGATGCGCTCGGCGCTCTCGGCCTCAAGGCGGAGGACCTCATCAACCTCTCCGCGGACGAGCAGTTCCTCCGCGTGGCGGACGCGCTGTCGAAGATGCAGAACCCGACGGAGCGCATGGCGCTCGCGCTCCAGCTCTTCGGGAAGAGCGCGTTCAAGATGCTCCCCGTGCTGGAGGCGGGCGCCGACGGCATCGAGGCGTTCCGCGAGAAGGCGCGTCAGATGGGCTTCAGCCTGAGCGGCGAGACGGCGAACGCCGCCGACACGCTCGGCACGAACCTTGAGGTGCTGGGCGACCAGTTCGGCCGCGTCGCGGTGGCGATCGGCGAGGCGCTCCTTCCTGCGGCGTCCGCGTTCGTGGGGATCATGCAGGCCGCGGTGGGCCGCGTGATCGAGTTCATCCGCAACAACACGGGCCTCGTGACGGGAGTCGTGGCGGCGGGCGCGGGCATCCTCGCGCTGGGCACCGCCATCGGCGGACTCGGCGCGGTGGTCATCGTCGTAGGCGCCGCCATCACTGGACTGGCGACGATCGCCGGGATGCTGGCAACGGTGTTCGCGGCTCTGCTCTCCCCGATCGGCCTCATCATCGCTGCGCTGACCACGGTGGCGGGCCTCGCGCTTTGGGCGACGGGCGTCTTCGGCGACCTGTGGGATGTGGGCGTCGAGAGCGCCGACCGCGTGTCGACCGCGTGGGAGGGCGTGACCGACGCGATCGCGGCGGGCGACTGGGCGCTCGCGGGCGAGGTCGCGATGAAGGCGCTCGAGGTCGCGATGCGCAAGGGCTTCGAGGACATCGTCACGAAGATCGTGTCGCCGTTCGTCGAGACGGTGGCTGGACTCCTGAAGAACCTCCCCGGCACTGGCGCGTTGTTCGCGCAGATCGAGATGGCGGCGCAGGCGGGCGGCGCGGGGCTGTTCGACTTCGGCGGCGACGAGGCGAACCGCGAGTTGGACGAGCTCAAGAAGAAGGCGAAGGAGGCCCGCCGCGAGGTCGAGGGGCGCACGCCGCGGAGCCTGCCGCTCGATGTGGACGCGCCCGACATCGTCGCGCCTGCGCTCGCGGCGCCCGCCGTGGAGGCACCCTCGGTGCCCGAGATGGAGTCGATCCAGCAGGAGATCGCCACGCGCATGTCAGCGATGGGCGGATTCAACGCGGCCGCGCTCGGCGGCATGTTCGGCGGTCCCGACGAGATGGTCGAGCAGCAGAAGAGGTCGAACGACTTCCTCGCGAAGCTGCTCGAGCAGGGCAAGAAGAACCGCGACGCGCTGGTGTGGTCTTGAGAGACGCGGTTCGCGAGAACGCAAAAGCGCAGCAAAGAGCGGAAATAAGCGACAAACAGCGACAACAAAGGCTGACTGACTTGCAACGCAAAACCCCGTTTCTGACTTGCGAGATGTGACAGGACAACGATAATGCCGTGCATGATGCGAACAACTCAACAGGCGGAACAGGTCGAGATTCTCCTTCCGTTCGAGGCGGCGAAGTACCTTCGCATTTCTGAACGCACGCTGTTCACGCTGACCAAGACCGGAGCGATTCCATGCTCGCGCGTCGGTCGCAACAAGCGGTACTCTCGATCAACGCTGAAGGCATTCATCGAAAGCGGCGCCGTCGCGCCACTGACAGCGCACGCGCGCAAGTAGCACGCGCGCATTCACGCACCCGAGGTACGAGAAGAGGTCAACATGTCAGAGCGAAAGGTACCGCGCAGCAGCGCGGCTAGCGGTCACACGCCCACGAAGAGCACAAAGGCTGGGCGCGTGCGCAAGGTGATGCTCGACAGCATCGAATACGAGTCAGAGAATCAGGCGCGCGTGAAACTCAACGACGACACCGTCGCCGAGTACGCGGACGCGATGGAGCGGAAGGAGCGGCTCCCGCCGATCGTCTGCTACCACGACGGCTCGACCTACTGGCTGGCGGACGGCTTCCATCGCTACCACGCGGCGCGGAAGCGCGGCGAGAAGGACACGGAGGCTCAGGTAATCAAGGGCAGCCGCGACGATGCCCGCTGGCACGCGGCGGGGGCAAACACCCAGCACGGGCTGAAGCGATCCCCCGAGGACAAGCGCAAGGCGGTGCGGCTGGCGCTGGCGCTGCGGCCGAACCTGAGCGACCGCAAGATCGCCATGCACTGCGGCGTGAGCGACAAGACGGTTGCGGCGCTGCGTGCGAAGGCATCTGCGGAAATTCCGCAGATAGACACGCCCCGAGTCGCGACCCGCAACGGGGTCGAGTACGAGATCCGCACGGCGGGCATCAACGCGAACCGCCGCGACTCGTTCCGCAAGGAAGCCACGCAGAGCCACGCTGAGCCGTCCGACCCGTGGCACGACTCCGACGAGGGCGACGAGCCTGCGGCGGCTCCCGCGAAGCGGGCGGGGGCTCCCGCGAGGCGACAGGCCGATGATGCGCCGCGCGATCAGCGGGGACGCGCCATCCCGGCCGACATCCGCGAGGACTTCGCCGACTGCACGGAGGAGGTGCGCGGCTGGCTGCGAGACCTCGACGCCATCGCCAAGCCGCTCCTCGACGAGACCGCGCCGCGCCGCTACCCGCAGGCCGCGTGGTCGGAGATCGCCGCCGCCATGAACCGAATCCGCAGCGCCGTCCGCTACGAGGCGCTCCCCTACGCCGTCTGCCCGTACTGCTCGGGAATGGGCTGCAAGGTCTGCAAGGACCGCGGATGGATTCCGCGCTCGACATGGCAGTCCGTGCCGCCAGAACTCGCAGGGACGGAGGGCTGATCCATGAACCTCCGTCCGTACCAAGCCGCCTCGCTCGCGTCGATCGACGAGGACGGAGCGACCCCATGATCGAAAGCAAGCACGCGATCGAGGCCTTCGACTGCGGCGTCGCCGTGGTCCGCGTCAAGGCTAACACCAAGGCGCTGTTCTACCGCGGCGCCGAGGCATGGCGCACGCCGCAGGACTGCGCGGAGCTCGCGAGCTGGACCGAATCCGGCAACTGGGGCGTGCATCTTGGCGCGAGCGGGCTTGTCGTGGTCGATGTGGACGGGCCCAAGGGCGAGGATTCCCTCGCGCGCTGCAGCGCAGACTTCGGCGGCCTGCCCGAGACGCTCGAGGTGAGGACTCCGAGGCTCGGGGGGCGTCACCTGTACTACCGCTGCGACGATCGAGGGCTTGTCAAGAAGACGCACGCGCGCGGCGATGGCAGCGCGATCGACGCGCTGGCGGGCGACCAGTACACGATGGGCCCGGGCTCTGTGTTCGTCGGCGAGGAGTACAGCGGCGCGTACACGGTCACACGCGGATCGTTCCGCGAGATCGCACCGCTGCCGACTCCGTGGCGGCGGCTGTTCGGTCGGAAATCCGAGATTTCCGAGGGCGCGAGCCCTTGCCCACATTACTCCACCATTGCGGTGGGGGGTCATGTGGAGTCATGTGGAGTAATGGGAGGTAATGTGGGCAACGACACAGAAGGCGACGCTGGCGCCTGCGCGGTGCGCGGCGATCCGTTCTCGACGCTGCCGCTCAACCGGCGCGGCGAATGCCACGAGCTCGTCGGACAGCTTGTGCGGGCGATCCGTGGCCGAAACCCCGACATGACGGAGCCGAGCGACGCGGTGCTTCGCGGGCTTCGCCAGTGGTGGGAGGCTGGCGCCGCGAAGCGTGCGACGGACACCGAGTGGTCAGAGGTGCTCCGATGCTTCGATTCGTACTGGCGCGGCTGGCGCAAGGAGCGTGGGTCTGGCCTGTCCGCGCTCGCGACGGCAACCGTCGAGCTCCCCCGCCGCTTCCTCGAGATGTTCCCCGACGAAGACGATCCGATCCGCCGAACGGCGAGTCTGTGCGTCGCGCTTCAGGCCCGCGCTCCCAATGAACCGTTCTTTCTCGCGCAGCGCGCGGGTGGCGAGGCGCTCGGCATTGCGCCGCGCACGGTGAACAATCACCTGCACATGCTGCAGCGGTTCCGCTTCATCGCCCTGGGCGTCAAGGGCACGCGCGCTTCGGGCAAGGCGTCCACCTACAGATGGGAGGGCTGACACATGGCGAGCCTCTACAAGACCGGCGGCGGCTGGCGCGTGGACTGGAAGTGCGGCGACGGTCGGCGCGGGCAGCTTCGTCTGCCGGGTGGCACGAGCGAGCGCGAGCGCAACGAGTTCATGCGGCACCTGAATCGCCTGATCGCGTCGCGCGAGCTGGGCGTCGCGGCCGATGTCGCGGTGGCGTCGTACTTCGCCGCGGTCAGCGACCGGATCTACGACCGTCTCGTCGAGAACGGACTGCTCCCCCGCCGCGAGCGCGACCGTGAGATCGCAGCGTGGATCGAGGAGCACCACGGGCGCGAGGCCGTCCGCAAGATGGCGACCGATGGCACGCGCGAGGTGTGGGCGCGCGCGCTGCGTCATGCGCGCATCCACTTCGGCAACCGCATGCTGTCGACGCTGGACCCGACCGACGGCGCGCGCTTCCGCGACTACCTCCTCGGCTGCGAGGGGCGCATCGGCGACACGATGGCTGAGGCGACGGTGCGGAAGATGTGCAGCGTGGTCTCCTCGGCCATCAAGGCCGCGCGCAAGCTCGGGCTCGTGACCTGCGACCCCTTCGACGATGTGCCGAAGTTCGTCGGTCCGAACCGCGCCCGCGAGGTGTACCTCTCGGTCGCGGACGCGGAGCGCCTGCTGTCGGCGTGCGATCCTGAGCTCAAGGTGCTGGTGGCGCTGGCGCGGTTCGCGGGACTGCGCGTTCCAAGCGAGATCGCGAACCTGAGGTGGTCGGATGTGTCGTGGCAGCACCCCGCCGAGCTGCGCGTCGATAGCCCCAAGACGAAGCGGTCGGGCAAGGACTCGCGGCGCGTGCCGATCGCTCCGAGGCTGCAGGCGGTCCTGCTCGAGGCCTACTCGCGGTCGCTCGAGCCCGACGGCTTCATCCTGCCGACGCTGCGGACGTACACGAACCCGGGGATGCGGCTGGCGCGGGCCATCAAGACGGCCAAGATCAAGCCGTGGCCGAGGCCGTTCCACACGCTGCGGGCGTCCTGCGAAACGGACTGGTACGAAGCGGAGGGTCTGGCGTCGGCGGCCGCCTACGCGGGCAACAGCCCCCGCATGGCGACCGCCCACTACATTCGGCCGACGGACGCGTCGTTCCGCAGGGCGGCTGGGGGTGGAGGGCCAGATGGGGAGCGACCCCCCGAAATCGCTCCTCCACCCGCCGGAGGAGCGGGCGGGATGCATGGTCCTGCAAGCCCTCGCAGCAATGGCACCGCCGAGCCATTTCCCCTTGATTTTGCTGGATTTGCGGTGCTGCCCCTTGCGCTGCAATGCTCTCCGTTGCATGATGCGCGGGCAATGTGTGAATGGACCATACTGGACTTGAACCAGTGACCTTCTCCGTGTCATGGAGACGCGCTAGCCAACTGCGCCAATGGTCCGCGAGCGGCAGTATAGCCCCGACTTCGGGTTCCGCAAGTCCTCGGCGGCCGCGGAGCCTCAGCGAAGTTCGCCCGCCCATGCGATGCAGCGGTCGATGCGGCGAAGCGAGGCGTCCCGCCCGACGAGTACCAGCGTGTCCCAGATCGGGGGGCTGACCGTGCCTCCTGAGACGGCGATCCGAAGGGGCTGTGCGACGGCGCCGATCTTCCCCTGCGCATGCTCGGCCGCGTAGGCGTTGGCGGCGGCCTCGAGCGCGGGCTGCGTCCATTCGGACAAACCCGCGAGCACGCCGCGCATGGTGCGCAGGTGGTCGAGCCCGCCCTTCGCGCCGTCGGCCGGCGTCGCGCCGATCCCGAGTGCCTTGCGCACGCTCTTGTCGTCGCTGAAGGCGAGCGCGTCGTCGGCCGCCAGCAGGAATCCGTTCGAGCGGAACGGGTCGTCGAGTGTCTTCGAGCGCTCCTGGCATGCTGTCATCAAGAGCGCGAACTTCGCGTCGCCGAGCTTCGCGAGGTACTCGGGGCGATACTGCTGCGCGTGCGCGTGGCAGCGCCGTGCGAACTCTTCGGGAGCCATGCCCGTGATCGCGTCGGTGTTGAACGCAAGCAGCTTCACTCGATCGAACTTCGCCGGCGTCTTCATCACGCGGTCAAGGCCGAACCGCTCGATGAGGAACGCGTTGTCGAACTTCTCGATGTCGTGCCCCGGGCTCCAGCCGTTCAGCGCGAGGAAGTTGCAGATCACCTCGGGGAGATAGCCCGAGCGGCGGAAGTCGTCGACGTTGATCTCGGGGAGCTGCACCTTGAGCGCCTCCGCAAGCCGGATCGCCCCGTCGAGGTCAAGCTGCACGTTCTCGTCGCCGAGCCACTTCGCCCACTCGTCGCCGCCGACGGTGCCCGCCGGCGGCGCCGTCAGCACCTTCTCCTTCACTGCCTTGCGCAGGACCTTGTCCTTGTCGCGCTTCGACATCTTGGAATCATCGGGATTCTTGATGATCGAGAGATGCCCGTAGGTCGGTCTGCGGAAGCCGAGCGCGTCCTGCAGCACGATGTGCTTGGCTGTGTTCGTGAAGTGCTCCTGCGCGCGGAGGACATGCGTTACGCCCATCAGTTCGTCGTCGACCACGACCGCGAAGTGGTAGGTCGGGAAGCCATCCTTCTTGCGGATCACGAAGTCGTCGACCTCGCCTGCAGGAAGCGTCGCGTCGCCAAGCACCTCGTCGTTGATCGTGATCGCAACCTGCGGCGTTCGGAAGCGCACGACGGGTACGCGCCCCTCCGCGAGGTAGCGCGCGCGGTCCGCAGCCGACGGTTCGCCGCGAAAGCGATAGCGGAACGCCTCCTTGCGCGCGGCCGCCTCCTTGCGCATCGCGTCGAGCTCCTCGGGCGAGTCCCAAGCCTCGTACGCATTCCCCTCTGCGATCAGCCTCTCTGTGTGGCGGGCGTAGATCGCCAGCCGCTCGCTCTGGAAGTAGCTTCCGTTCGGACCGCCCCCCACGACCGTTCCGTCGGGCGCCGTGTACTCGGGACCCTCGTCCCAACGGATTCCGAGCCAGTCGAGGTCCTTCAGGAACCCGACGCTCGCGGCATCCGACGAGCGCTTCTGGTCGGTGTCCTCGATGCGGATCAGGAACTTGCCGCTGCGGCCTTTGGCGAATGCCCAACAGAAGAGCGCCGTCCGTGCCCCGCCAACGTGCAGGTGGCCTGAGGGAGAGGGTGCGAAGCGGGTTACGGGTCCGGCCGTTCCGTTGGCCGAGGGGTCGATCGACATGGTATTTCTCAGGAATCTCTTGGCGCAGTGAACATCGCTGGCTGCTTCACAGCGTACCGCACCCCCGAACGGGGGACTCGGAGCAGGCAATCCGCAGGATGAGGCGGAAAGACGACTCGTAGGGTAAACACCCCCCCGCGCTGTGTCGAGATCGGGAACAGGCCCCATCCGTTTCGGGAACCCCAGGAGTACCGCGTGAACGATCTGCTCGGAATCATCTCGGACACCCACGGCCACGCCGACCGCGCCCGAAAGGCGGTCGAGGCCCTTCGCGCCCACGGAGCCACCCACATCATCCATCTTGGGGATGTCGGGAGCGAGGCGGTGCTCGACCACCTCGTGGGGGTCCCTGCGACGGTGGTCTTCGGGAACGTCGATGATCACCACGGGCTCACGCGCTATGCGGAGTTCCTCGGGATCAACGTGGCTCATCCCGCCACGGTGATCGAGGCCAAGTCGATCAAGATCGGCATCACCCACGGCCACATCGACACGGAGGTCTTCAACCTGATGGATCAGGATGTGGACGTGCTTCTGCACGGCCACACCTATCAGAAGCGCGACGAGCGCATCGGTTCGACACGCGTCATGAACCCCGGTGCGGTGCACGGCGCGGAGCACTTCTCGGTGCTTCTCTACGAGCCCGCAACGGGAACCGCGACCTGGCTGCACATCGAGGATGGGCCTGTGACGAGCCAGAAGGCGCGGGTGAAGGTCGCGGAGGTCCGGACGGTGCGCCCCGTGCGCCGCGCGAAGGCTCTGCCGGCCGCGAAGCCGATCAAGCCCATCGCCGCTGCCTCGATCATTCGCCCGCAGGCAGACGGCGCGAACGGCTCCGCTGCCTGAAGTCCGGCGGTTTCGCTTCGGCGGAGCGCTGTTCGAAACCGATGATGGCGCCCTGACGAAGCAGTGGCTCGCAGCGAACTTCGGCTCGCAGCCAGCTCCATGACTCCAGTCCTCTCCGCCATCGTCGTCCTCCACGCCGTCGCCACGCTCTTCATGACGGGCCTGATCTGGTTCGTGCAGGTGGTGCACTATCCGCTCTTCGCCCGTGTCGGCCGAGACGGCTTCACGGCCTACAGCGAGGCGCATCAGCGACTCACGACGCTTGTTGTCGGGCCGGCGATGCTTGTCGAGGCGGTCACGGCGGCCTTGATCGTCGTCCTGCGCCCCGAGGGCGTCTCCGGCTTGCTTGCGTGGGCCGGGCTTGCTCTCCTCGGCGTGATCTGGATGAGCACGGCGTTCCTGCAGGTGCCGCTCCACGGGCGGCTCGCCGCGGGTTTCACGCAGGAAGCCTGCGACGCGCTTGTCTCGACGAACTGGCTTCGCACCGTCGCGTGGACGATCCGCAGTGGGATCGTGGTCCTGATCCTCCTGCAGCTCGCCACCCGCGCAGGCGGCGCCGCCCCCGCCCCCGCTTGAACCGAACGAGCGCCTTGTCAACGGAAGGCGGTTGCCCGATCCTTCCCGCATGTCGAGCGCCTCGGACCAGTCGAACTTCCCGCCCCGCATCGAGCTCATCGTGTATGCGGCCGACCGCTTCGAACGGAAGCCGCTGGCCTCGCTTTCGGAAGCGGCGCCCGTCGTCGCGGCCGCGCGCGAGCGGAACGCCGGCACCCGCGTCTGGCTCGACATCGAGGGAGTGCCGCTCGGCGAGGTCGTCTCCGATCTCGGCGCGCTGATGCCCCTTCATCCGATGGCGGCGGAGCTCCTCAGGAACGGCGCCGCCCGAGCGCTCGTCGAGGATTTCGGCGACCATCTCCTCGCGACGATGGTGTTCGTGCATCAGGCGTCCGTCGCGAGGTCCGCGGAGGGCGCGGAGGGCGGCGCGCATGTCTCCGAGGTCATCGACTTCGTCTTCGACGACAGGGTGCTGATCACGATCCAGGAGCGCCCGGGAGACTGTTTCGACGGCGTGCGCGAGCGGCTCGCGAATGGAAGCGGCCGCGCGCGCTCGTCGGGCGCAGCCTTTCTCTTCAGCATGCTCGGCCGGGCGATCTGCGACAGCTATCTGCCGATCCTCGAGAAGACGGCCCGCCGCATCGACCGGATCGAGAATGCGCTCGCGGAGCGACCCGACCGCGCGATACTCGGGCGGATCCATCATCTCCGCACGCGCCTGCTCGAACTCAGGCGCCAGTTGATACCTCTTCAGGACTCGATCGCCATGATGCTGCTGCGCCGTGCGCCTGCGGAGCCCGGGTCGACCGCCAGGGAGGTGGACATCTCGCTGCGCAGCCTTCTCGATGAACTCGCGGAGCTTCGCGATGCGCTCGACTTCCAGCGCGACGAGGTGCAGCGCCTCACGGATCTCTACCTGAGCAGCGTGTCGAACAGGCTCAACGACGTGATGCGCGTCCTCGCCATCATCTCGACCTTGTTCATGCCGCTCAGCTTCCTCGCATCGCTCTACGGGATGAACTTCGACCGCGCGAGCGGCCGCTGGAACATGCCCGAGCTTGGGTGGGAGTACGGCTATCTCTTCGTGCTCGGCCTGATGTCGGTTGTCGCGATCGGCCTGACGATCTTCTTCTGGCGGAAGGGGTGGCTCGCAGATCCGACCCGCGCCCGCCGCAGGGGCGTCGACGGGCTGACCCTCGACATGGTCGAGTTCGTCGGACTCACCGGACCAACGGGCCGAGACGCGGGCTCGCGCCGCCGCCGACGGTCCTCCGCGAAGGGAATCGTCCGAGCGCGCGGCGCAAGTGCACCGTGAAAATCGCCGAAAACCCGCCGTCCGATGGCCTTGCGCGGGGAAGCCGTCCGTCCGATACTTTCCGTTTGGCCTCGGCACCGCAACGGCCCGACGGCCCGCCGCACTGGCCGTCTCCGCCGCTCTCCCTCCGCTCCGCAGGACACCCCCCATGCCTCCGCACAACGCCCGCAACGCCGACACCCGGCTGAAGGATTCCTCGATGCCCTCCCGCGCCTCTGACTCGTTCGGCTCGCTCGTGTTCGCAGGCGATGTAATGCTCAAGCGGCTTCCGCCCGATGTCTTCATGAACCTGCAGCGCACGATCCTCAACGGTTCGCCGCTTGATCCGAAGATCGCCAACACCGTCGCGGGCGCCATGAAGGACTGGGCGCTCGAGCATGGCGCCACCCACTACTGCCACTGGTTCCAGCCGCTCACGGGTTCGACCGCGGAGAAGCACGATGCCTTCCTCTCGATGACCTCTGACGGCGGTGCGATCGAGAAGTTCAGCGGTTCCCAGCTGATCCAGGGCGAGCCCGATGCGTCGAGCTTCCCGCACGGCGGCATCCGCGACACCTACGAGGCCCGCGGCTACACGGCGTGGGACGCGACGAGCCCCGCCTTCATCTATCGCTCGGGAGACGAGTCCACGCTGTGCATTCCGACGGCGTTCGTGAGCTACACGGGCGAGGCGCTCGACAAGAAGACCCCGCTCCTGCGCTCGATCCAGGCCGTCTCGAAGCAGGCGATGCGGATCCTTCGGATCTTCGGCGCGGACCACGGCGTCAATCAGGTCATCACCACCCTTGGGGTCGAGCAGGAGTACTTCCTCGTCGACACGGAACTCGCCTCGCAGCGCCCCGACCTCCTCATCTGCGGCCGCACGCTGATCGGCGCGCCTGCGCCGAAGGGCCAGCAGATGGAAGACCACTACTTCGGCTCGATCCCGCAGCGCGTCCTCGCCTACATGGCCGAGGTCGAGGCGCGGCTCTTCGAGCTCGGCGTCCCCGTCAAGACGCGCCACAATGAGGTGGCCCCCGGCCAGTTCGAGCTCGCGCCGACCTTCGAGAACGCGAACGTCGCGGTCGACCACCAGATGATCACGATGAGCGTGCTGCGCGAGACCGCGGAGCGCCACGGCTTCGTCTGCCTGATGCATGAGAAGCCGTTCGCGGGCGTGAACGGCTCTGGAAAGCACAACAACTGGTCGCTCTCGACGGACACGGGCGTGAATCTGCTCGATCCGCGCGATGAGACGCACACGAACATGCAGTTCCTCGTGTTCCTCTGCGCGGTGATCCGAGCGGTCGACCTGCACGCGGAGATGCTCCGCGGCTCGATCGCGAGCGCCGCGAACGACCACCGCCTCGGCGCGAACGAGGCGCCGCCGGCGATCATGTCGATCTTCCTCGGCGACATGCTGACGGACATCCTCGACCAGCTCGAGTCAGGCAACCCGAAGAAGACGATGAAGGGCGGCGCGATGGAGCTCGGGGCGACCACGCTCCCGCAGATCCCGCGCCATACGAGCGACCGCAACCGCACGTCCCCGTTTGCGTTCACGGGAAACAAGTTCGAGTTCCGCGCCGTCGGCTCGAGCGCGTCGGTCGCGTGGCCGAACACGGTCCTCAACACCATCATCGCCGACAGCCTCGACTTCGTGGCGACGCAGCTTGAGAAGCGCGCCGGCAAGAACGCGACGCAGGCGAAGCTCGAGGCCGCCGTGAAGAGCCTTCTCAAGGAGGTTGTGAAGGAGCATCGCCGCGTCTGCTTCGACGGCGACGGCTACTCGAAGGCTTGGCATGACGAAGCGAAGAGGCGCGGCCTCGCCAATCACAAGTCGACCGTCGACGCGATTGCCGTCTTCGGCGCGAAGAAGTCGGCCGAAGTCTTCGCGAAGTACGGCGTCCTCTCGAAGCGCGAGCTCGAGGCGCGGTACGGCATCATGGTGGAGCAGTACATCAAGCTCCTCCGCATCGAGAGCAGCACGCTCCAGTCGATGGTGCGCACGGCGATGATCCCCTGCGCGATGCGCTTCCAGGCGGAGCTCGCCGACACGATCGGCGCCACCCAGGCGTGCGGCGTCGAGTGCCCGGGCGCGGAGGCGCAGCTGAAAGAGGTCGTCGGGCAGATCGAGTCGCTGCGCGCAGCCATCGGGCGGCTCGAGAAGGCGGACGACTTCCACGGCGAGCACGAGGCAGAGGCCCGCCACTTCCGCGACACCGTGGTTCCCGCCATGCTCGAGGTTCGCAAGCTGTGCGACGGCCTCGAGAAGGTCATGCCGGCCGACCTCTACCCGATGCCGACCTACTCGGAACTCCTGTTCTCGACCCGGCAGTGATCGGCCGGGGTTGCTGGAACCGCCGCGCCGACGCGCGCGGGGGCTGTATACTCCGACCCTTTCCCCGTCGCGGAGCCCACGGGCCCGCGCAACGTCCATTGAACTGAGAACAGACCATGTCCACCGCGACCGAACAACAGCTCGATGTTGAGATCACCGTCACCGAGATCGCCCCCTGCGCGAAGCGCCTGTCGTTGACGGTGCCGGCCGCGGAGGTCGATGCCCGGCTCGAGCTCGCCCTGACGGCCTTCATCGCGGATGCTGCGCTTCCTGGATTCCGCAAGGGCAAGGCGCCGAGGGCCCTTGTCGAGAAGCGCGTCGGTGGCGCGATCCTGCACGAGACGCGCGGGCAGATCATGAGCGAGGCCTACTCGAAGGCGATCGAGCAGAACAACCTGCGTCCGATCAGCGACCCGCGTCCCGTCGAAGGCGCAGAGCCGCCCGAACTCGTCCGCGGCAAGTCGTTCAGCTTCGCGGTCGACATCGAGGTCGCCCCCGACTTCGAGGTCGCCGACTTCTCCTCGTTCGAGGTGAAGAAGCCGACCATCGAGGTCACGGGCGAGCACATCGACGCGGAGATCCTCCGCCAGAGCTACCGCTTCGGAACCCCGAACCGGATCGAAGGCCCCTTCGAGCGGCTTGACCGCATGCTCGGCAAGGCCACGGTCGCGGTAGAGGGCCGCGACGGCACCTACTTCGAGACGGAAAAGGCGCTCTGCGTCGTCCCGGCCGAGGAGGACGAGGGCAAGGGGCAGTTGCTCGGCCTGATCATCGAGGGTCTCGACGCTGCGCTCCTCGGCAAGAAGGTCGGAGACACCGTGGTCGTCTCGACGACGGGCGCCGAGGGCCACGAGCGCGAGGAGCTTCGCGGAAAGAAGATCACGATCACCTTCGCGATCCTCGAGGCGGAGCGGATCGCGCCGCGCCCGCTCGCAGAGCTTGCGCAGATGTACGGCGTCGAGAGCGAGGAGCTCTTCCGCGAGCAGGTGAAGGACGCGCTCGAGCAGCGTCGCGACGGCGAGCAGCGCGCCGCGATGCGCGAGCAGGTCGCTGAGCAGCTCGTCGAGAAGATCGATTTTGCACTGCCTGCGAAGCTCTCCGAGGAGCAGATCTCGCGCACCCTCGAGCAGCAGCGCATGGAGCTTCTCTCGCGCGGACTCGAGCCGACCGCGGTCGAGGCACGGCTCGCGGAGATCCGTGGTTCGAGCGAGAAGGCCGCGCGCGAACGCCTGAAGCTCTTCTTCATCATGGCGCGTCTCGCGCAGCATTTCGGCGTGAACGTCACCGAGCAGGAGCTGAACGGCCGGATCGCCTCGATGGCGATGCAGCAGGGCGTGCGCCCCGAGCAGATGCGTCAGCAGCTCGAGCGCGCGAACCGCATGGGCGAGGTGATCTCCGTGATCCGCGACATGAAGGTGGGCGACCGCATCATCTCGCAGGCGAAGGTCACCGACATCGCCGCCGAGGAGTGGAACAAGGTCGTCGAGGCGAAGGCCGCTGCCCGCGCAGAGAAGTGATGTGCGCCCGCGGCGGATGCGCCGCGGACCCGCGTGCGAGATACTCCCCCCGCCGCGACGCAGACGCACCCGGCTGCATCGCGGCGGGTGGCTTTTTGCAGGGCCGCTGGGGCGCGCCGCCTCGAACGGCCGATACGATTTTCGCGCCGGCGGATGAGGTCCCGTTGGACTGATCGCGCAAGTCTCGATGCAGCAGACGACGCTCCAGGTTCCTCTCCTTCTTTCGGCGAGCCCCGATCTCGGCGAGTTTGTCCGCGGCGTGGCGGTTCCACTCGCGGCATTCCTCGTCCTGGTCGTCGGAGGTTGGTTTGGAATCCGCTGGATCGGAAAGTGGTCGAGGGCCGACGAGGCGGATCGGGTGCCCTTCAGCCTCGAGGAACTGCGCCGCATGCGTCGGGAGGGCGAGATCACAGAGGCCGAGTTTGAGCGCGCGAGGGAGCAGATGCTGGCGGCTGCGAAGCGCCCTGCTCCGACAGCGCGGGATCGCGCCGGAGCCCCAGCGGCCAAAGCTCGGCCCGACGCTGTTGCGTGCGCGGGGGCGTCGCCCAAGAAGGCGCCAGTGAATGCACCCGTGAAGGCACCTGAGCACGCACCTGCCGCATCGGCCGAAACAATCGCCCGCAAGCCTGATCGTCCCGATGGGTCAGCAGCCATGCCCATCCGCCCTGTCCCGCCAGCCGTCCTGCAGAAGAAGGCCACGCCCCCGCAGGAACAGTAAGGGCGCCGCAGCGGGCATCCGAGAACCTCTCGCGATGGTCTGCGCGGCCGTGAAGAGCGAAGAAGGCCGGGCAAACCGCCGATTTCCCTCCCGCGGCCTGCCGCTCGATCGCACACTCAAGACGGTAGACCCGCACAGACTTTCCCGCAGACACGCACCTGTTCGCCCTGGCGGCGGGCTCGAGTCAGTTTCGCCCCAGCCCTGCCACGCAACCGATAGAGTGAGTGCCCCGAGCTCGCGCTCGGCGCTGAGAAGACCCATGACGCAACCGACCCCAAGACCGAACCGTGCGCCCCAGTCCGAATCTCCCCGGCCCGCCGTCGAGGCGTCCGTCCCGCCGCGCAGGCAGGCCGGTGGCCGCGGTGAAGGCGGTGAGTTCGGTGGTGGTCACGGTGGTGGTCACGGTGGTGGTGGTCACGGTGGTGGTGGTCACGGTGGTGGTGGTCACGGGGGTGGCGGAGGCGACGGTGGCTTCCGCGGCAAGAAGATGACGACCTGCAGCTTCTGCGGCAAGACCAGCCGCGAGGTGGGCGCGATGGTCGAGGGGCCCGGCGATGTGTACATCTGCTCGAACTGCACCGATCTCTGCCAGAACATCTTCAAGCAGGAGAAGCGCCGCGTCGCGGCAGCTCGTCCCCTGTTCGCGACGATTCCCGCGCCACGCCAGATCAAGGAGTTCCTCGACCAGTACGTGATCGGACAGGATGCCGCCAAGCGCGCGCTCGCGGTCGCGGTGCACAACCACTACAAGCGCCTGTCGGTGGTCGAGGGCGAGGACAACTCGATCGAGCTTGACAAGTCGAACGTCATGCTGATCGGACCGACGGGTACGGGCAAGACCCTGCTTGCGAAGACGCTCGCGCGGATCCTTCACGTGCCCTTCGCCATCGGCGACGCGACGACGCTCACCGAGGCTGGATACGTCGGCGAGGACGTCGAGAACCTGCTGCTCAAGCTGCTGCAGGCGGCGGACTACGACCTCGAGAACGCCCAGCGCGGCATCATCTACATCGACGAGATCGACAAGATCGGCAAGACCTCGCAGAACGTCTCGATCACCCGCGATGTGTCGGGCGAGGGCGTGCAGCAGTCGCTGCTGAAGATGCTCGAGGGGACGATCGCGAATGTGCCGCCGCAAGGTGGCCGCAAGCACCCCGAGCAGCAGTACATCCAGATCGACACCACGCACATCCTGTTCATCTGCGGCGGCTCCTTCGTCGGGCTCGACGACATCATCCGCAAGCGCCTCGGCAAGCGCCGCATCGGATTCGGCTCGGACATCCACGAGCCCGCGACCCGGGACGAGACGACGCGGGCCGTGCTCTCGCAGGTGCTTCCCGAGGATGTCCTCGAGTTCGGCATGATTCCCGAGCTTGTCGGCCGTCTTCCCATCATCTGCCCGCTGATGCCGCTTGACCGCGACGCGATGATCTCGATCCTCACGGAGCCGAAGAACGCCGTGGTGCGGCAGTACCAGTACCTCTTCTCGCTCGAGGGGGCGCGTCTCGAGTTCACGCGCGACGCGCTCGAGCTGATCGCCGACAGGGCGCTCGCGCGGAACACGGGCGCGCGTGCCCTGCGCGCCGTGATCGACGAGATCATGGTGCCGCACATGTACCACCTGCCCGAGCTCGAGAACACAGAGGCGGTCTACACCATCGACGCCGAGGCCATCGAACGGAAGTCGTCGCTGACGCAGTTGGTTCGCCGCGTGGCGCGGGAATCCGCCTGAGGTTCTCGGGAACCGAGCTGCGAAGAGGAGGTTGGCATGGCAGAGGATCCGCGGTCCGCTGGGTCTCATCGCCGCGCGATGGCGTCGGATGAGGTCTATCGCTCGCTCGTCGAGCGTGCGCGAGGCATCGCGGCCGCGGAGCCCGAGCCGTCGCATCGTCTTGCGCCGCTCTGCGACGCGATGTGGGATGCGCTCCATCCGCTCGGGGTCAGTTGGATCGGCTTCTACCTTGCGGAGCGCGCGCTCGCGCCCTACTCGGTGCGTGAGCTCGTGCTGGCGGCGCGGCGCGACAAGCCGGCATGTTCGCCGATCGGGATGCACGGGGCGTGCGGGCAGTCGTTCCGAGAGGAATCCGTCAGGCTCATCGAGGATGTCGCGCTTCTCGGCGATGGCTACATCGCCTGCGATCCGCGCGACCGCTCGGAACTGGTCCTGCCTATTTATCGGGCTGGCGTCGTGTGGGGCGTCCTTGACGCGGATAGTCACGACATCGCCTGCTTCGGGGACGGGGATGTGGCCGGGCTCTCGGCCGTCCTGCGAGCGGCCGGTCTCCTTGAGAGACTCCCCCCGCTCCGTGCAAACCGCTTGCAGGATCGCGCGGGCACGGTATAGTGCGGGGCTCCCCATGGCGGACGGGCCGTCCGCCGCAATCCGAATCGAGCCGAACCATGCCACGCGTCTGCCACTTCACCGGTGCCTCCACTTCCTCTGGTTGGGTCTGCAAGTACCGCGGCAAGGCCAAGTATCTCGGCGGCGTCGGCATCAAGACGACATCGCGCAAGAAGCGGATGTTCAAGCCGAACCTCCAGGATGTGACGACCGTCGTCGACGGCACCCCTGTGAACATCAAGGCGTCGACGCGCGCGATCCGCGAGGGACTCGTCGTGAAGCCCGTGAAGCGCAAGTTCGCCTACACGCGCCGCATCAAGAACGGCGAGACGGTCTAACCAACCAGCGTGCTCGGGGAGGATGAAGAAGGCGGCCGCGCCGATGCGCGGATGCTTTGTTTCTGCTGCACGAACGCGCGGCGGCCGTTGTCTGCTCACGGCGTGAGCTGAACGGGCCGCGCTCCGCCGTACACGGCCTTGGATCAAGTACGGGCAGGAGTTGCAAGGGAATTCTCTGCGGAAATGGTGCGCTTTTGATTGCAAAGACGGCGTTCGGGCCTATTCTCTCGCTCGGAAAGTCACCTTCATCCGCTGCGCCGCATCGTCGGGCCGGATCCACTCCGACCTTCCAGCCATCCCACTCTCCCTCGACCCTCTGCGGTTTCGGTGGAGCCATCATTCAAGTCGCGTTGCGACTTTGAAGCCTGCGTCTCACCCGCAGGCGTATGGTCTCCACGCGATCGATGAGCGAGGCATCACGAAGTTCTCGAGGGTCCGTGTGTTCGGTCCGCCTGTTGCTTGCGATTGGGTCGCGTACCCGTCTGCAAGCGCGTGGCGTACCGTAAGTCCCGGATCTCGGCGGAAAGTCTGTGCTGGGCGCCGGCCTCGGTGTCTGGGCTGTCTTGTCCGCAGGGTGCGTCTTGAGACGCCCTTGGAACTTTGGATGCGGTGTCGGCGAGATTCGATGGCAGTCCGCGTATGAGGTGCGCGGGGACGCCGCCATGTCTTTGGCGGAACCTCGCGACTCGATCGAACGAACGCTGCAGTTCCCGCACTCCGACGCTCCGCCCACTCTTCGACCGTGCCCACGAGCCCCATCAACTCCGACCGCGACCGCGTGCTGGCGGCCACGGACATTCTCGCCGTGATCGGCGAGGTGGTGGCGTTGCGGCCGAAGGGGCGCGAGCATGTCGGGCTCTGTCCGTTCCATGACGACCGCTCGCCGTCGATGGCGGTGGTGACCCACAAGGCTGCGTTCGGCGGGAGCGGCTTCTACAAGTGCTTCGCGTGCGGCGCGGCCGGGAACGCGATCGACTTCGTCATCAATTATCACCGTATGGAGTTCATCGACGCGCTGAAGTACCTCGCGTCGCGCGCGGGGGTGGAGCTCACCCCCTACCAGCCTTCGGTCGACCGGCGCAAGGACGGCGAACCGACCCGCGACGAGATCCTGCGTGCGAACGCCCTCGCGGAACGCTTCTTCAGGAGGGTTCTCGTCGACGCCGAGGCGGGCGCGAAGGCGCGGGCTGAGATCGCACGGCGCGGGTTTTCGCCTGAGATCGTCGAAGGCTTCGCCCTGGGCGCGGCGCCCGCCCGAATGGATGCGCTCGTCGAGGGAGTGCGCAAGGCCGTCCGTCAGGGTGGCGACGACTACCCGCCGTTCGAGGCATTCGTGCAGGCAGGTGTGATTCGCCCTGGCCGATCGAACGGCCCCATCGATCTCCTGCGCGACAGGCTCGTGTTCCCGATCCGCGATGAGCTCGGGCGGCCGATCGCCTTCGGCGGACGCAAGCTCGATCCAGAGCAGGAGCCGAAGTACCTCAACAGCCCTGAGTCGCCCGTCTTCCACAAGTCGAAGGCGCTCTACGGGATCGACCGAGCCAAGCGGGCGATCGTCGACCGCAAGGCCGCGATCATCACCGAGGGCTACACCGACGTGATCGCCTGCCACCGCGCGGGCTTCACCAACGCCGTCGCCACGCTTGGCACCGCGCTGACGCGCGACCATGCCCGGGTTCTCCGCCGCATGGCCGACACGGTGATCCTGCTCTTCGATGGCGACGAGGCAGGCCAGAAGGCCGCCGACCGTGCGCTCGAAGTGTTCTTCTCCGAGCCGGTCGACATCAAGATCTGCGTCTTGCCCGACGGCCTCGACCCAGACGACCTGCTCCGTTCCGAGGGTGGCGCGGAGCGGTTCGCCGAGGCGCTTGCGCGCTCGGGCGACGCGCTGACCTTCATGGCGTCGCGCATCCGAAAGCAGCTCGCGGGCCGTGGGCTGTCGGCCAGGCAGGCCGCGATCGAGCAGACGCTCGCCAAGTTCGTCGATCTTGGCCTGAATGCGATGAACGGACTGCGGCGGCAGCTCGTGATGCAGACCCTGAGCGAGCTGTTCGGGCTGCCGAGTGCGGACCTCGACAGGCTGGCGCGCTCCCTCACGCCGCGCCCGACGGCGGACGCGGCACGCGATGCGAGCCGGGCGGGCTTCGCGGAGCACTCGGCCGACGACCACGGCTCCCCTGCCACGGAGTCCGCAGCAAGTGCGGGTCCGCCAGCGATCGGGACGGCGGTTGGGCGGGCGCGGATCGTGGCCGAGCGGCGGCTTCTCGCCCTTCTCTGCACCGATCCATCGGCTGCACGGGTCTCGGTGTCGGTAGAGGACTCGGGCGCGCTGCCTCTCTCCGAGGCGCTCGCGCCCTCCGCGTTCGCGGAGGAAGCGCATTCGGCAATCTTTGCCGTCATCGCGGCAGCAGCCGAAGAGGCACGAACGCTCTCTTTTGAGGCCTTGCTCGGTGCTTTGGACGATCAACGCCTGAAGCGCCTAGCATCTGACCTTCGTCTTCTTGGCGACGAACTGCTGGTCGCGTCTGCTGCACAGGCTGGCCTATCGGCGCAAGGCGGGGACTCGGACCGCCTCGCAGAGGAACTCCGATCGAGCTGGATCGATCTGGAGAATCTCGAGCGTCGACAGCGCTTCAGGAACGGCTGGTCGCGCGGCGGCGTCGAGTCGAACGATCATGGCTCCAGCCGCATCCGCCCGACGCTTGAATCTTCCGTGCAGACAGCCTCACCAGACTCTTCCACGATGGGCGTCGGCGCGACAGAGGTCGCAGCCGATCTGTCGCGGGTCGGAGGCGGAGGATGGATGACCGACGGAGTGAGGACCGACGAAGCAAGCTGTACGGGCCGTGCCTCCGCGCACGGCTCGATGCAGGAGAACACCCACGCCGCGGGATCCGGCGCGGGCAGGAATCTCGATCCCGAAGCCGCCGCCGAGCGTCTGAAGCGACTGCGTGAACGCGGTCACGACGCAACGGCGGTTCGCGCACTTTTCCGCCGCGGCCCTGGTGCCGCGGCCGAGCCAGGACGGAGCAACAACCCGTGAGCATGTCACTCGAGTCGCTGGACCTCATCTCGCCCGTTCTTCGGGAGCTCGTCGAGCACGGCATCCGCCGTCGCTGGATCAGCTACGAGGAGCTGAACACTTGTCTACCCGACGAGTTCGTCGACCCGGAGAAGCTCGACGAGCTTCTGGTCCTCATGGGCGAGCATTCGATCGAGATGGTCGACGAGGTCGAGATCAGGCGCAACAACTACGTCTGCTTCGAGGCGCCTCTCCAGACCAACCTGAAGTTCCAGCGTGACGACCCGAAGAAGGGTTCGCGCGCGGACGGATCGGGCCACTCCGGCCCCGCGCAGCCCTCCGCCGCTGCGCTCGCCGCTGCGGAGCTCGAGATCAAGAAGAGCAAGCGGAAGAAGAAGGCCGCCGAAGGCGAGGCCAAGGGCGAGGAGGACGGACCCGACCCCGACGACTTCGATGTCGAGGAGGACATCCTCGACGACACCGAGATGCAGGCTGCCGTCGAGAAGGCGCTGGCCGAGCAAGGCTCGAAGCGCATCGACGACCCGATCCGCATGTACCTCACGCAGATGGGCACGATTCCGCTGCTCACGCGCGAAGAGGAGATCAGGCTCGCGAAGAAGATCGAGACCACGCGCATGATCTTCCGTCGCAAGGTGCTCGAGAGCGACTACGCGGCGGGCGAGGCCGTGAAGATCCTCAAGGATGTCCACGCCCAGAAGCTCCCCTTCGACCGCACCATGCGCATCTCGACCGCCGAGCCGCATGCCAAGCAGAAGATCGAGCAGCGCATTCCCGCGAACCTCCCCACGATCGAGCGTCTCCTCAAGGCGAACCTCGATGCATGGGAGAAGCTCGAGGCGGGCGGCGTCTCGGCCGCGCAGCGCACCCAGCTCCAGCGCGACATCACGCTGCGGCGTCGCCGCATCGGCACGCTCCTCGAGGAGTGTTGCCTGCGCACGGGCCGCATCATCCCGCTCTACAGGAAGCTCCTCGGCATCATCTCCAAGATGCGCGAGATGCAGCGCAACCTCGCGAAGGCGGAGAAGAACCCCGACCGCTACGACCCCGAGGACGTGTATGTGATGCAGGAGGAGTTCGACGGCCTGCGCAACCTCGTTCTCGAGCCGCTCGAGGAGTTCGAGCGGCGCATGCGCGACATCCAGCGCGTCTTCGGCGAGTACGAGCAGGCCAAGCGCGACCTGTCCGGCGGAAACCTCCGCCTCGTGGTCTCGATCGCCAAGAAGTACCGCAACCGCGGCCTTCCCTTCCTCGACATCATCCAGGAGGGCAACACGGGCCTCATGCGCGCCGTCGACAAGTACGAGTACAAGCGTGGCTACAAGTTCTCGACCTACGCGACGTGGTGGATCCGCCAGGCCATCACCCGCGCGATCGCGGACCACGCCCGCACGATCCGCGTGCCGGTCCACATGATCGAGACGATGTCGAAGCTGCGCAACATCCAGAAGGCGCTTCTGCAGGAACTCGGCCGCGAGCCCACGATCGAGGAGATCGCCATCAAGGCGAAGATGCCGATCGAGGAGACGCGCCGCGTGATGAAGATCTCGCGTCACCCGATCTCTCTCGACCGCCCGGTCGGCGAGAGCGAGGACTCGCATTTCGGCGACTTCATCGAGGACGAGCGCCAGGCGAGCCCGTCGGACTCCGCGACAAGCGACATGCTGCGCCAGCGCATCAACGACGTGCTCAAGACTCTGACCTACCGCGAGCGCGAGATCCTCAAGCTCCGCTACGGGATCGGCGACGGCTACACCTACACACTCGAGGAGGTCGGCCGCATCTTCAAGGTCACGCGCGAGCGCGTCCGCCAGGTCGAGTCGAAGGCGATCCGCAAGCTGCAGCACCCCGTGCGGCGACAGCGACTCGCGAGCTTCCTGCCCGGCAACATGGCCGACGCGGAGAAGGAAGCCTCCGAGAGCGAGCGCGAGTTCATGGCGGCAAGCGCCGACGAGTGATCGCGTGAACCAGTCCATTCCCCGCGGCGGGCGCGCGTGGCGCCCGCCGCGGGTTTGTTTTTGGGGTGGGCGGGTGTGCTGCTGTCGGTTGAGAGGTCTCTCACGGAGGCACGGAGGCACGGAGGCCACGCGTTGCATTCGGGCGTCACGCTTGCAATGGGGAAGGAAGGAAGGAAGGAAACGGACGCATCGGCATTGCGATACCGCCTCATCACCTTGTCATTCATCTACTTGTCTTGTCCCTCCTCGCCTTCTCTCCCCTTGCCTCTGCGCCTTCTCTCCTTCTCCCTTTCTTCCATTCTCTCCAACTCCCTAGATGCCCCCTTTCCGGCCTCCCCGCGCGCTTGACGCGTGTCTTCCCCTGTCCTCCGTGCCTCCGTGCCTCCGTGAGAGAATCAAAAACCTCGACGCATCGCGCCACGGAAAGTACGCTGCACGCGTGACCACGCCCGAGGACATCGCACGATGGCGCGAGGCTGCGCAGCACCCAGAGGTCGCTGCGTTCTTTGAGTCCGGCCGCGTGCGCGTTGCCGAGGTCGTGCGCGAGAAGCGTCCGATCTGCCTCGCGTCAGGCGCCTGCTGCAAGTTCGAGGCGTACGGGCACCGGATGTATGTCTCGGGCCTGGAGGCCGCGTTCGTCGTCGCGCGGATCGATGCGGCGCGCGCGGTACGGGCTACGAACCCGTTGCGCCTTCTCGAGGTCGACGGCGCACGCACGCGCGGCGACTGCCCGTATCTGCGCGCTGGGCTTTGCGGCGAGCACGAGGAGCGCCCGCTTGGTTGCCGCATCTACTTCTGCGACAAGGGCACCGACGGCCGCGGTGCAGAGTGGCAGAGCGCGCTCTACGAGGAACTGCACGCAGCGACGCTCGCCCTGCACGGGCGTCTCGGTGTCCCGTATCGCTACCTCGAATGGCGCGAGGCGTTGGCGGCGGTGACGGGGTAAGTCGCCTCGGTCGCCACCTCGCCCCGCGCCCTCGCCTGGCCAAGGTGGTCGTCGGATGTTCGCATCGCGGAGGAGCCCCCATGCCCCTCCGCGAGGCGGTCGAGGAGCCATGTCTGCTGCGTGGTCCGGAAGTGATCCGTCGCCGACATGGGTCTCGACCATCCATGCGACAGCGGCGGCGCCGCGCGCACGAACTTTCTCAAAAGGGGCAGAGTTTCAACCGCCCGTCTGCTGCTGGAAGTAGATCTCTTCCTTCGGCTGGATCAGGACGAACCCCGAGCCATCGAAGCGGAGCTGGATGGACTCGCCGCTACCGCGGCCGAAGAAGGTCTTGAGGCTGACATCCGTGTGGATCTGCGGCTGGAGCGTGCCCGACCACGCGACCGTGGCGTTCGGATCGGTGAAGACCGACTGGCCTGGCTTCACCTCGAGCGCGAGGGGATCGTAGTGGGTGGTGATGGCGAGCAGCCCCGAGCCCTCGAAGCGGACGTTGAAGAGCCCGCCCGCGAGCATGCTCGCGCCGCTGCGCATGATCGTGATGTCCCACCTCAGCGACGGCTCGAACGCGAGCACGTCGTTTCCGTTCACGAAGATCGCCTCGTTCGCGAGCCTGAGGATGGAGATCTTCTTCGCTTCATCCGCGAGGTAGAGCCTGCCGCGTCCCTCGGCCTTTGTGAGCTGCGTTCCCTCGCCGCTGACCGCGCGCTTGAGGAGCTTGCCGATCCCATGTTCGAGGATCCCCTCGCGCGTGAACTTGATGCCTCCGACGTAGGCGACCATGGATCCCGTCTTCGTCCACATCTGTCCATCGAGGTTGACCTCGAGCATGCGCTCGTTCTCGAGCTCGAAGAGGCCATGCCCGCGATCGCGCTGTGCTCGTGCACGCACGAACTCCGCAAGCGAGTAGCGGCCCTGGGAGTGCTGCGCGGCGTCGGGAGGAGGAAGCACGGTCGAGGGAATCGGCGGTGGCTGGTGCTGCATGGGGCGAAATGTAGGCGCGTCGTCGCGGGGCGGTGGTCACGAACCCGTCAGCCCGATCGTAATCTCGACGAGCGGGTGGACCCGCCCCGACCCCATCCCCGGGCATGGGGTGCGGCGCTTGGTCTCTTCCCAAGTCTCAGGGCTTTCGACGACCTCGGGCCACCACGGCCATGTGCGGCACTGGCTTGGGCGCGCACGGTAGATGCCGCAGATGGCCTTGCCCGGACGGGTCGTGCGGTCGAGGAAGACGCAGTCGTAGCGCCCGTCGATCTTCAGTTCCTTCAGACTGCGCCGCGCGCCGACGCGACGCGTGTAGCGTTCGAGGAACTCCGCCGTCGCGATCTTGAGCTCACGCGCCATGGCGCCGGCCTCTTCGGCGGTGAACCACACCGCTCCAGGCGGGCCCGAGCAGCAGTTGCCGCATTGCGTGCACTCGAAACGGAGCCCGTCCGCGTACCACGGGCGGACCGCCTCCCCACCGCCCTCGTCAGTTGTTCCCACCGCCGCCTCCGCCGCCACCGCCAGAAGACGGCCCCCGCCGAGATGCGATGTCGCTCGGGCCACCCGGGGGTTCCTCGCCCCACGGCTCGATCTCGAGCTCGTGCACCGCAGCGCGCCGCCTTGTCGGCGGCAGATGCGACAGACTCGGCGGACGGTCGTCGAACGCGACGCGGTCCATCGTGTAGACCGACTCGAACACCCACTGCGGATGGTCGAGGAGCGCATCCTCGAGGAGCTCCTCAGCCTGCGAGAGGCTTCCCGCCGTCATCCACACTGAAATGTAGGCGCCCCTGTCGCTCTCGCCCTCGGAACTCGTGGCCAGCACGATCGCATGCCAGAGCGTCATCCCGAGGTGTCGGCCCGCATCGTCGACATTCGTCTCGCGGTCGATGTTGAGCTCGAGCAGCCAGCGCTCGCGGAGTATGAGAAGGAGTTCGTCGAGGTCCGGCGAATGGTCGTCGACGATCTCAAGCACGTCCCGCGTGACCAGCGACTCGTCGTCGCCGCGCGCGTCGGGCGGCAGCTCTGGCCAGGTCTCGGGGACCTCCGTCAGGCCATGCGCCGTGAAGAGCGCCTCGACTTCCTCGCGCATCTCGACGGGCACGGAGACGAGAAGGCCCTTCCAGCTGTCGACGAAGACATCGACCCAAGGATCCTCCGAGTTCGCGCCGACGCCGATCGTGACATCCTCGAGGAGGATGTCCTCGAACTCGTACCAGCTGCGCAGGAACTCGACGAGCGGCATCGGCTCCTCGCCGAGGAAGGTGTCGACGGTGCGGTAGGCGTCGCGCGAGCCGATCTCGACCACAGGCGTGACTTCGCGCGGAAGCAGGTTGAAGGCGGCGTCGACGAGCCCCCGCAGCCGATCATGGCTCACCACCGCGTGGAAGACATAGGTGTCGGGCTCCTCGTCGGCACCTTCCTGGAAGCGCACGGTGAAGCCCTGGACCGGCTCGGCGAGGCTTGTCTCGGCGACCCCCAGAGGAAGCTGATAGGCACCGAGCGCCTTTCGTTCGAGACTTTCCGCAAGGCGAAACTCACGCATGGCCGCATCCTAGCGCTTCCAGAGCGGCGCACCCTGCCTCGTGCGCCCGGGGCGCGCTGCACCATGGCGCCCGCTCGTTATAGTGCCTCGACGCAACGGGGCCGACGAGCGTCCATGCGGGCGCACGCGGTTCTCGAGGAGATCACCGCGATATGGAACAGCTGAACAGCTTCCTCGAGTCGGTCAACGGCATCCTCTGGCACGACACTGTGCTGTATGCCGTCCTCGGCGTCGGAATCCTGTTCACGCTCTGGAGCGGTTTCTCTCAGTATCGGGCGCTCACGCACGGCTTTGCGGTCCTTCGCGGGAAGTACGACAGCAAGGATCATCCCGGCGCGATCAACCATTTCCAGGCGCTCTCGACCGCGCTCAGCGGCACGGTCGGGCTCGGCAACATCGCTGGCGTGTCGGTTGCGATCGCGCTCGGGGGCCCTGGTGCCGTCTTCTGGATGTGGATCGTGGGCATCGTGGGCATGGCGCTCAAGTTCACGGAAGTGACGCAGGCCATGCTCTTCCGCGACCTCTCCGACCCTGAGAACCCAAAGGGCGGCGCAATGTGGGTCTGCCGCAACGGCTTCGCCAAGATCGCCCCTGGCCTCGCGCCGCTTGGCGCCGTGCTCGGCGCGATCTTCTGCGTCACGGTGCTCATCTCGTCGATCACGGGCGGAAACATGTTCCAGGCGTGGAACGTGGCGAAGATCACCCAGACCTACGCCCCGAGCTTCCCCGAGATCGGTGTCGGCGTCATCATGGCGATCGTCGTCGGCTTGGTCATCCTCGGCGGCATCAAGCGGATCGGCGCCGTCACGGGGCGGCTGGTCCCGTTCATGTGCGCGATCTACCTCCTTGGCGCGCTGGTCGTCCTGGGCATGAACATCGGCGAGATCCCCGCGATGCTCGTTCTGATCGTCAAGAGCGGCCTGCCCCCGATGCTCGGCGGCGAGTCGCCTGATCCGTCGGGCGCGTTCCTCGGCGGAACGTTCGGCTACGCCTTCCTTTGGGGCATGAAGCGCGCGCTCTTCTCGAACGAGGCGGGACAGGGCTCCGCGCCGATCGCGCACGCTGCGGCGAAGACAGACGAGCCGGTGCGCGAGGGCATCGTCGCCGGGCTCGAGCCGTTCATCGACACGCTCGTTGTCTGCACGATCACGGCGCTCGTCGTGATCAGCTCAGGCGCGTGGAACCGCGAGGCTGCTGCGCTCTTCCCCGAGACACCGGGAATCGTCGCCGCAATCGACGAGGATGGCGCGGAGCTGCCCGGCAAGTGGGTGCCGTCGTTCAATGCGCTTCCGGCGAAGCCCGACGAGGAGGCGAAGATCAGCAACGTGTGGCGCGAGCGCGACCAGCTCTTCGTCCTCGTGAAGAGCGAGATCGACGCGAACACGGGGCGCGACCTCCACAAGGTGCTCGGCGAGGTCTATCTCGACAAGCCGAACGGGGATGTCCTCGCCATCAAGTGGACCCCCTTTGAATCGGCCACCGCACCGACCATGGCTGGACCGGAGATCCACCTGAACCTTCCCGGCTCCTCGCTCGCGGGCTATGCCTTCGACCGCGCCGTGCCAGGGATGGGCATGTGGATCGTGACGCTGGCCTCGTGGCTCTTCGCGATCAGCACCATCATCTCGTGGAGCTACTACGGCGAACAGGCCATGAGCTTCCTGTTCGGCAAGGGATCCGTCCTCCCCTACAAGATCGTCTACTGCCTCGCGATCGTGGTCTCGACCATCCCCGGCCTGATTCGCACGGACGCTCAGCTCGACGGACTGACAGCGCTCGGGACAGGCGTGATGCTGTGGGCGAACATCCCCATCATGCTCATCTTCGGCCCAGTCGCCATGAAGGCCTATCGCGACTACACGCGCCGCCTCGACGCTGGCGAGATGAAGGGCCACGCAGCGCCGCCGATCACAGATGTCGTCGAAGGCCGCGATGTGAAGTGACGCCCCGCGGGAGGGCGTGTTCAGCGCGACTCCGACGCGGCGACGATCTCGTCGAGGATCGAGTTGTCGATTGGCATCCCGCGCGCTGCGCGCGCGACGACTTCCGCAGCGATCGGCGCCGGGTCGCGCCCGAGGAAGCTCTCCGCGACCGCGCGCAGGTCGGCGGTCATGCGGGCACGCCTGGCGTCGTCGCCGAGGATCGCCAGCGCCTCCGCCGCGATTTCCTCGGGGCCGCCCGCGTAGGGCACGAACTCGGGCACGATGCGGCGCCCCGCGAGGATGTTCGGCAGGAGCAGGTTCGGCGCACGGATCACGAGCCGCGCCCCCAGCGACTCGGCGTGGCTCGTCTGGTACACCCCGATCACGGGCTTCGCCTGGCGCGTGCAGTCGAGGCTGACCGTCCCCGAGACGGCGATGGCGAGGTCGCACCACGAGAGCGCGCCCTCGAGGCTCGTCTCGCGTCCGCTCACAATGAGATCGACGCCATCGGGAAGCCTCCCGCCCGTCTCCGCCACGAATCGCGCGGCGTTCGACTCGCTGGACGCAGCCACCAGCGCGCGCGCCTCGGGCATCCGCTTCCGCACCAGTGCGAAGGCGTCCGCGATCAGCCGCCCGTTGCGCCGCACTTCGCTGGAACGGGAACCGGGAAGAAGCAGGATGCGCGGCGCGCCTCGTGGCAGGTGCGATGCCTCGTCGCTCGCTCGGGCGTGGTCGATCGGCCTCGAGAGGACGGGGTGACCGATGTACTTGGCCGTCACGCCGCGCGTCCGGAACCACTCCTCCTCGAAGGGAAGCAGGCAGAGCAGGACGTCGCTGAGCCGCCGCACCTTGCCGATGCGCCACGGCGCCCATGCCCAGAGCTGCGGCGCCACGAGATTGACGATGCGCGCACCGAGCGGCTTGAGCCGCGCGCACAGCGGGTAGTTCGCGCTGGGGCTGTCGACGGGCATGTGTACGGCGACTGGGTTCGCGCGCGCCCACGCCACGATCTCGTCGTGGAGCCGCTTCACCTCCGCGACCTTGGAGAGCCCCGCGAGACCCATCACGCCGTCGTCGGCGGTGCGGCCGAGCATGGTCGCACCTGCCGCCGCCATCTTCGGTCCGCCCCAGGCAACGGGCTCGATGTCGGGGTACGCCGCGCGCAGCCGCGCGACGACAGGCGCTGCGTGCGCGTCGCCGGACGGCTCCTGCGCCGTGAAGAGAACCACCTTGCGGGCGGCGGGCATGGCGAGAGACTAGCGAACCGCGCGGCTTTGCGCCTGATTCCGCGCGCCCGCCGCCTCCTCGCAGCGGGTACCATCCCGCCCCTTATGCTCAAGCGCACGCACATGTGTGGCTCCCTGCGGGCGAGCCATGTCGGTCAGACGGTCACGCTCTCGGGTTGGATCAACACCTACCGCGACCAGGGCAGGGGCCTCATCTTCGCCGACCTGCGCGACCGCGAGGGCCTCTGCCAGGTCGTGTTCGACCTCGAGCAGTCCCCCGCTGACCTCGTCAACCTGTCGCGGACGCTCCGCCGCGAGTATGTGATCGCCGTGACCGGAAAGGTCCGCATCCGGGCGGGTGGCTCGAATCCGAACCTCGCGACTGGCGAGATCGAGATCGTCGCCGAAAGGCTCGAACTTCTCAACTCGGCAGAACCCCCGCCGATCCTCCCCGACGACCGCGAGGCTGACAAGATCGGCGAGGAGACGCGCCTCAAGTACCGCTACATCGACCTGCGTCGCCCACGCATGCAGCACATCCTGCACACGCGTTCACGCATCACGAAGTTCGCACGCGACTACTTCAGCCAGAACGGCTTCCTCGAGATCGAGACGCCGCTTCTCATCAAGACGACGCCCGAGGGCGCGCGCGACTTCATCGTGCCAGCGCGCCTCCACCCCGGCAAGTGGTATGCGCTGCCCCAGAGCCCGCAGCTCTTCAAGCAGATCCTCATGGTGGCCGGGTGCGACCGCTATCTCCAGATCTGCAAGTGCATGCGCGACGAGGATCCGCGCGCAGACCGGCAGGCGGAGTTCACCCAGATCGACCTCGAGATGAGCTTCGTCGAGCGCGAGGAGGTCATGTCGATGATGACGGGCTTCGCGCGCGGCCTTTGGAAGGAGCTGTTCGACTACGACATCGGCGAGGTGCCGCGCATGTCGTACTGGGACGCGATGGAGCGATTCGGCATCGACCGCCCCGACACGCGCTACGGGCTTGAGACCCGCGATGTCTCCGCGATCGCAGCCAAGACCGAGTTCGCTGTCTTCAAGGACGCGCTCGAAAAGGAAAAGGCCGGCCGCAAGGGCGTCGTGAAGGCGATCCGCATCCCGGCGCCGAACGAGAAGCTCACGCGCAAGGTGCTCGACGGCTACAGCGAGTTCGCGAAGACCTTCAAGGCCGGCGGCATTCCCTACACGAAGCTCGGAGCGAACGGCTTCGAGACGGGCGTGGCGAAGTTCCTCGAGCCCGTGCGCGCGGAACTCACCGCAGCGCTCGGACTCGTTCCGGGCGATTGCATCGTCTTCGCGGCCGACCACTACGACATCGCGACGAAGACGCTCGGCGAACTGCGCCAGAAGATCGCGCGCGACCTCGAGATCGTGCCTGAGGGCAAGTGGAACTTCCTCTGGGTCGTCGACTTCCCGATGTTCGAGTGGGACGACGACGGCAAGCGCTGGGTTGCGCTCCACCACCCGTTCACGAGTCCGAATCCCGACCAGTTCGGCGTGCTCGACTCGGATCCTGGCGCGTGTCTCTCCGCGGGATACGACCTCGTGCTCAACGGCAGCGAGATCGCGGGCGGCTCGATCCGCATCCACAACCAGAAGGTGCAGGAGACGGTCTTCAAGTTGATCGGGCTGACGCAGGAGGACGCGAAGGTGAAGTTCGGCTTCCTCCTCGACGCGCTGAAGTTCGGCGCGCCGCCGCATGGAGGCATCGCGTTCGGCCTCGACCGCCTCGTGATGCACGTCGTTGGCACCGACAACATCCGCGACGTGATCGCCTTCCCGAAGACACAGTCGGGCGCGGACCTCATGACCGACGCCCCCGGCCCGGTCGACGCCGAGCAACTGCGCGAGACGCATGTGCGCAGCACCGCGGACTCTGTTCCCTCGCGCGCTTGAGCGCCCGAGGCAGCGAACCCGAATGTCCGTTAGGATCGCACCATGTCAGGTGCGAGCTCGCGTCGCCAGACGGCCTTCCTCCTTGCCGCTCTTGTGGCAGGTGTGGCCCTCGGGCAGTACCTCTTCGTGAGCGTTGGGCCTGCTGAGGTCGGCGCGTGGTGGACGGCTGCAGGCGAACTGCTCCTCTTGCGTCCGCTGCAGATGATCGTGGTGCCGCTGGTCGTCCTCTCCGTGATCAGCGGCATCGCCTCGATCGGCGAACCCGCCCGCCTCGGGGTCGTCGGCGGAGCGACGGTTGCCTTCTACCTGATCACCATGCTGATGGCCGCCGCGCTCGGCGCGCTCGCGGTCTCCGTCTTCGAGCCTGGCGTGGGCGTGCCCGAGGGCGAGGTTCAGGCCATGCTCGCTCGCGGCGCAGAGGCCTATTCCGCAGACAGCACCCGTGCGCAGCGGATGGACGCTGGGCGCGACATGGGCCTGGGCGGCGCGTGGCAATCGATCCTTGCGCAGATCCTCCCCCGCAGCCCGCTTCAGGAGGCTGTTCAGGGCAACACGGTCGGGGTCGTCACGATCTCGATACTCATCGGGCTCGGTCTCGCGGCCGCGGGGAGCGCCGCGCGGGTCGCACGGGAGGCCGTGGACGGGCTGCTCGCCGCGCTCCTCGCCGTCATCCGCTGGATTCTCTGGCTGATGCCGATCGGGCTCTTCTTCTTCATGGTCGGCGTGATCGGGAAGATCGGGCTACTCGTCGCGGCCGACGCCGTGGGGAAGTATGCGTTCGTCGTGATCGGCGCGCTCATCGTGCACGCGTTCCTCGTTCTTCCGCTCATCGGCACGCTTCTCGGCGGCACGAACTGCTGGGTGTTCATGTGGCGCGTGCGCCGCGCGCTTCTGACGGCGTTCTCGACGTCATCATCGAGCGCGACGCTCCCCGTCACGCTCGCCACCTGCACCGAGGAGGGCGGATGCTCGAAGCGCGCCACGCGTTTCGTGATCCCGATTGGAGCGACGCTCAACATGGACGGCACGGCGCTCTACGAGGCCGTGGCAGCGCTCTTCCTGTTCCAGCTCTTCGGCGTCGACCTCACTTTCGGCGACACCGTGGTGGTGGTGGTCACGGCCACGCTCGCCGCGATCGGCGCGGCGGGGATTCCGTCCGCCGGGCTCGTCACACTGGTGATTGTCATCACGGCGGTGAACACGAGCCTCGCTGGCCGTGGCGTGGCGCCCATCCCGATCGAGGCAATCGGAATCATCATCGGCGTCGACCGGCTGCTCGACATGGCGCGTACGACGGTGAACGTGTGGGGCGACTGCGTGGGCGCGAAGGTGATCACGCGGCTTGCGCCAGACGAGACTTGAGCGGCGGCTGCTTGCGGCAGCCGCCTTTGGCCAGCCTCGCCGCGAGTGAATCGCGGCGGGCTGAGGAGTCGGTTTGCGTAGCCTCGGCTGCTTGCGGCAGCCGCCTCTGGCCAGCCTCGCCGCGAGTGAATCGCGGCGGGCTGAGGAGTCGCTTTGCGTAGCCTCGGCTGCTTGCGGCAGCCGCCTTTGGCACGCTAGCACCAAAGGGAGCGGCCGCAGCCGCGACCGCTCCAAACACGCGGCCGCAGCCGCGACCGCTCCAAACACGCGGCCGCAGCCGCGACCGCTCAGAGACAATTGACTCCGCGACGGAGTCGCGGAGTCAATGCACGCCGCGCTCCGCAAGCCAGCGCTCCGCATCGATCGCGGCCTGGCAGCCCATGCCGCTCGCTGTGATCGCTTGGCGGTAGGTGGAGTCGGCGACGTCGCCCGCTGCAAAGACCCCTTCGATATTCGTGTGGCTCGAGCGCGTCTTGAGCGCGATGTAGCCCTTGTCGTCGAACTCGAGGCCTGTCCCCTGCAGGAACTTCGTCGCAGGCGAGTGGCCGATCGCGATGAAGAGGCCCTTCACTGGAAGCGTCGTGCGCTCCTTCGTGACCACGTTCTCAAGGAGCACGCCTTCGATGAAGTCGTTGCCGAGGACATCCACAACCACGGAGTTCCACACAGGCTGCGCCTTCGGGTTGTCGAGAATGCGCGCCTGCATCGCCTTCGACGCACGGAACGAGTCGCGGCGATGGATCACGTAGACCTTCGACGCGAACTTCGTGAGGTAGCTCGCCTCCTCCATGGCGGTGTCACCGCCTCCGACGACCGCAAGCGGCTGGTCGCGGTAGACAGGGAGCGCACCGTCGCAAACCGCGCAGGCGCTCACTCCCCCGCCGTTCATCGCGAGGCGCAGTTCGTTCGGCAGACCGATCCAGTTCGCTGTGGCGCCGGTCGCGATCACGACTGCATGCGCGCGGATCGTCTCGCCCTCGCTTGTCTCGAGGACGAACGGCTTCTGCGTGAAGTCGCAGCGCACGATATCGGCGTCGGTGATGCGGGTTCCGAACCGCTCCGCCTGCTTGCGGAAGAGATCCATCATCTCGGGACCCGAGACGCCGTGCGGGAAGCCCGGGTAGTTCTCGACCTCGGTCGTGAGCATCAGCTGTCCGCCCGGAAGGACGGGCGCCGGGTTCGACGCGGGAACTCCGATGATCGCTCGCGGCGCGAGGTTCGCGCGCGCACCGTAGATGCAGGCCGTCCAGCCTGCGGGACCGGAGCCGATGACGACCATCCGCTCGACGCCATCCCTCGGGCCGGAATGGGCGGCCGCGTGGTGAGTTCCCGACATGCTTCCTCCTTGAGATGCGCCCCTTGAGAGGCGCGTCTTGAGATGCGCGTCAACCGCGCCGAGATTGCGTCACTCGCCCTGGCCGCGCGAGACCGCGCGCAGCGGAGGCCAGACGAAGAAGTCGCCGAGCTTGCCGCCTGGCAGGTGGCGCGGAGGCTCATCGAAGCTGTTGTTGTCGTTGCGCGCGAAGAGCAGGCAGCCCGAGACCTCGAGGCGTCCGAACTCCGAGTCGATCCCCTTCTTGCGCGTGCCGAGATACTCGTACCGCATCGAGCCGTACTCGGGGTCGTAGGGATCGAAGTCGAAGCGCTTCGGGAAGAACTGGGTGTACGCCATCTTGATGTCGCGCGGCCAGTCGTCGAACTGCTCGCGGTAGCCGACGAGACCAGCGCCTGAGACAAGCCCGCAGAACTCCGTGATGAGGCGACGGCGCAGGACGAAGAGCGACTCGATGTCGCGGGCAGCGAACACCACCGCGGCGTACTTCACGTAGTTCACCACGGAGAGCTCCGTGGGAAGGCTCATCATGGCGTCATAGGGCCGCATGCGCCAGCGGCGCCACCAGTCGTCGTAGATCGAAGTCAGCTTCAGCTGGCTTGCATCGAGACTGCCGTGGACGCCCGCGACGCGCTCCCAGCGCTTCACCGCGCCGAAACCCGTGAGCGGCGCCTCGCGCGCCTGCATTCCCGAGAAGATCTGCGCGAACTTCTCCTCCTCGACCTGCCCGAGCTCACCGAAGACCGACTCGATCAGTTCCTGCGCGACGAAGAGATCGCCCTCGGGCATCGCGATGCGGCGCAGGCGCTCGTTGTCGGTTGCCTTGAGGAAGGGATACTCCTTCATGGCGAGCTTGCGCACGAGATCGAGCCCCAGCCTGTCGCGGTAGGCCCAGAGGACATCGCGGTGTACGGACATCGCGTCCGCAAGCATGCTCATTGCGGCGAACTTCTCGTCGAACATCACCGCATCGCAGGCCTGCCGCAGGACGCGGAGGTGCGCCACGCCGATCTTGAAGGCGTCCTCGAACTTCCCCGCCTCGCAGAGCCGGTAGATGTCCGCAGCGACGTAGGCGTTGATCGCCTCGAGCGCCTTCAGGTACGGAAAGTCGACGCGCGTCAGGTCGCCGTCGACGCCGATCACGGCCACAAGCCCGCGCTCGACGAACCGCGGGTCGACGCCCTCGAGACCGTACGGAACGCCCAGCACCTGGCACTCCTGAAGGCCGATGAGCGCCTGGCCCATCGCGGAGTTCGCCTCGGCCCACGCTGCGACGGCCTCCCATCCATCCATCCCGGGGTAGATCGTCGTCTGGTTGAACTCGAGCCCGATCTCCTCGGGGGGGCGCGTCATGTCGAGGTACGCCGTGAAGAGGCGGTTCGCGCTGCGCGCAGATTCGGAGATCCGTCCCCAAGGCGCGTTCAGCTTCGAGAGAAGTTCCTTCGACTGCGCGGCAGCGGGGCTGGCCGTGGCAAGCGTGGCGGCGATCACCGCTGCGGCGCCGATTCTGGCGCCGAATCTTGCGCCAAGGGCACGGACGGATCCCCGAAGACGGGCGAGCGGGGTAGGCAGACGGATTGGGCGCTGGTCGCGTGGCATGGGAGACATCCTCGGTCGTCCGTCCGCGGCGGAGGCCGCGGCGGAGAGGCGACAATCTAGCACGGTTCGTCGGTACAGTGTCCGTCCTCCATGGCCAAGTTGCGTTGTCCCGATCGCGTGCATGTCCTGCTCCTTGGTACCGGCGGCCGAGAGCACGCCCTCGCGTGGAAGCTTCGGCAGAGTCGAAGGCTCGGCACCCTGTGGGTCGAGGCTGACGCGAACGCAGGGTTGAAGGAGATCGGCCGCGTCTGCCCAGAGCCTGTCGGCGATCCGTTCCGCCTCGCGCGTTGGTGCGACCGTGAGGAGATCTCGCTGGTTGTGGTCGGCCCGGAGGGCCCGCTCGCAGCAGACTACGCCACGAAGCTCGCCGATCCGCCGAAGCGCGTCGTGTTCGGACCTTCGCGCGAGGCCGCCCAACTCGAGTGGGACAAGGCGTTCGCGAAGCAGGTCATGCGCGCGGCGAGCGTGCCGACGGCCGATTCGCGTGTCTTCACCGATGCCGAGCAGGCCATCGCGTTCGTCGAAACCCGCCGCGATGGCTGCGTCGTGAAGGCGACGGGCCTCTGCGCAGGAAAGGGCGTCGTCGTCTGCAAGACGGCCGCGGAGGCGCGCGCCGCCGTCGAGGAGTGTCTCGTGAAGAGGGTCTTCGGCGACGCGGGCGCGAGCGTTCTCATCGAGGACCGCCTCGAGGGGCCTGAAGTCAGCGTGCTCGCCCTCTGCGACGGCAAGAGCTTCTGGATCCTCGACCCCGCGCAGGACCACAAGCGCGTCGGCGTCGGCGACACGGGGCCGAACACGGGCGGCATGGGTGCGTTCAGCCCGACGCCCCGCGCCACGCCTGAACTCCTGCGCACGGTCGAGCGCGATGTGCTGGTTCCGACGATCGACGCGCTCAAGCGGATGGAGATCCCGTTCCGCGGCGTCCTCTACGCCGGGCTCATGCTCACGCCCGCCGGACCGAAGGTGCTTGAGTTCAACACGCGATTCGGCGACCCCGAGACGCAGCCCATTCTCGCGCGGCTGAAGGGTGATCTCGTCGAGCTCTGCTGGGCCACCGCCACAGGGCAGCTGGACGAGGTCGAGCTCTCGTTCGACCAGCGGGCGGCCTGCTGCGTGGTCGTCTGCTCGAAGGGGTACCCCGGGGCCTATCCGAAGGGGCTTGAGATCGAGGGGATCGACGACGCGAGGGCGGTCGAGCGCGCGGCAGGCGAGGACATCGTCGTCTTCCACGCCGGAACCACCCTGAAGGGCGGAAAGGTGCTCACGGCCGGCGGCCGCGTTCTCGGAGTCACGGCGCTGGCGGCCACGCTGGATAGGGCGTCCGAACTCGCCGCGCTCGCCGCGTCGAAGGTTCGCTTCGAGGGAGCTTTCTACCGAAGCGACATCGGGCGCCCGCGTGCTCCGCAGCACGCCTGAACGAGCGTCTGCCTCACGGATCCAGCCCGAGGGTTTCGCGGACGCGTACCCTCCCAAGGGGCGTTGGGTCCAAGAATTTTCTCGAAAGCCTGTGGCACAGGCAATCCGATCTCAGCCTTCGCGTATATTCCGCGCCTCGGCGCTGACGGCGGCATGACGCCCCGTCAGTCGTCCATCTTGAGCCAGTCCTTTGGAGCCCCGACGCATGCAGCCTCGTTTTGTTCTCGCAGCAGCCTTGAGCGCGACGGTCCTGACCGTCCTTGGCGTTGGTCTTGAGCAGTCCGCATCCGCGATGCAGCCTCTTCGCAGCGGCAGCGACGGCCCCATCGTTGGTGGACCAGGCCAAGGCGGCCCGGTCGCAACGCTGCCGCGCCTTCGCGTGCGCAAGCCCACGCGCGACAAGTTCGAGCTTCCGTACGACCCGAACAGCGGCGAGCCCTGGTTCACGGGCAACATCGTCCTGAAGTTTGAGGACAGCGTCCGTGCGCGCGCACCGTTGGCAAGCGCTCCCGGCGTCGCGGGCCTGGGCACAGGCGACCTCACCGCCTTCCAGCAGATTCTCGCCCAGCATGGGTTGACGGTGCGGCAGTGGCTGAACCGTTCGCCCGAGCAGCTGGCGGCGCTTGAGCAGCGCGCGTTCGCGCACTCTGGCCGCGTGCAGCCCGACCTCGCGGGCATGATGATCATCGAGAACGTCAATCCGAAGGTGCTTTCGCAGATCGCGTGGGAGATCAACCAGCTTCCCGAGATCGAGTTCGCAGACATCGAGCGCATCCCTGTGCTGCACCAGTGCGGCCCTGAGTCGCCGTGGCCGTGCAATGTGCCGGCGCCCACCTGCGACGGAGATGGGTTCAACTGCAACCCCGACCCGGGTGACCAGGACGCAGACCCGGAGAACACGCTTTACGGATGCGAGGACACAAACTGCTGCCAGTTGATCGCGACGATCATCCCCGCCTGCAACGACGAGGATGCCGCGAACGGCTGGGATGTGATCTGCGCCGCCTACGCGAACCTCCTCTGCAACGGCACGATCTACGACAATGTGAATCCCACGCTGCAGCCGCCCGATCGCTACGACCCCTGCTTCATCGATCTCACCGATCCCCCGGATCCGCTCAACCCCGAGCGCGTCAATCCGATCTTCGCAGATGTCGTCTCCGGCCTGCAGGAAGGATGCTTCGAGCCGCACGCAGGTCGCGGGTGCTCACGCCCGATCTGCTGCTTCACCGTGTGCAGTATCGACCCGTTCTGCTGCAACCAGGAGTGGGACCAGAATTGCGTGAATCTCGCGCGCAGCGAGAGCCTCGTGAACGTGTGCTTCCTTCCCGCCGACCCCGGACCGACTCCGGACTTCGCGCCTTTCGACGGCCCTGATGGCGTCGGTGGCAAGCAGCTCTACATCCAGTCGGGTCGCGCGGACCCCGCTGGAGAGTTTGCAGGCAGTCCTGCCTGGTCCGGTCGCGGACTCGACATGCCTGGCTTTGAGGCTGTGCACGCCCAGCTCAGCGCGACCTTCCTGAACGGCGCGCAGCCCGCAGCCCGCGGCGCTGGCGTGCGCGTCGGCGTGATCGAGTTCTCTGCGTTCGTCAACCACGAGGAGTTCGTGCTTGGCACGGGCGGCGCAGCGCTTGAGCAGCCCAAGGTGATTCCAGAGGAAGGCCAGTCGATCATCCTCATCGAGGCGTCGAACAATGGACCTCAGCATGGCACCGCAGCGCTCGGGCAGGTTGTCGCGGGTGACAACGGGTTCGGCGTCCGCGGCATCGCGAGCGCGGCACAGGGGTACTTCTTCCCGATCGTCTCCTTCGAGGAAGGCGACCGCGCCGGCAACGCCCTTCTGAGCTCGATCGAGATCTTCGAGGCAGGCGATGTGGTCAACCACTCGTGGGGCTTCCCCCCGGACCGCCCGCTTCCCGCCGTTCCGCAGTTCTACACCCTCATCGCGCTTGCCTCGGACCTCGGCATCACAAACGTTGTGTCGGCTGGCAACTCGAACTGCCCGATCCAGCCTCAGGCGGGTGAAGAGGACTCCGGCGTGATCATCGTCGGCGCGGGCTCGCCAGGTCGGCGCAATCCGTTCCCCGGCTGCCCGGGGGAGCAGGTTTCCGTCGGGCGGTTCATGCGCCTGGGCTTCTCGAACTTCTCGAACCCCGATGACGAGCTGGCCACTGTGCATGTGTTTGCGTGGGGTCAGGGTGTCACCACGACCGGCTACGGCGACCTCTTCGTGGGTGCCAACGGCCTGCCGAGCGGGGTGATCGACCCTGAGAACATCAACCGTCTGCGCATGTATACGGACGAGTTCTCGGGAACCAGTTCCGCAGCACCCATCATCACGGGTGCGGTGGCGAACCTACAGGCGCTTGCCAAGCAGATGTACGGCGTGGCGCTTCCGCCGCGCGCCATCCGCGGCATCATGACCGGCGCATCCAACAGCGAGGACCAGTCTCCCGATGCGATCTCGCTCGAGGACTGCGGGAACTCCACCCGCGACTGCTGTGTCAACGGCGATCCCGACTGCGATGGCGTCTTCAAGTCGATTGGGCGCTTCCCGAACATGCGCGACTGCGCGATCGGCGTCTTCACGGGCGCTGGCTGGGACGGAAACCGCGCCAGCATCGAAGTCCACACGGGCATTCAGCCTCGTGGCGCTGCCTGGGTCAGCTTCGTGATCCGCGCTGTCGACGGCTCTTCGCTGCGCATGATCACGGAGCGGCGCCGCTCGGGAACGATTGTCGAGGGCCTCACCTATCTCGGCACGGGCTTCACGACCGATGTGGAGGCACGACTTCGTCCCCAGCTTCAGAATCCACAGTCCGACCTGAACGACCTTGGAATCACGACGGCGTCGCGCTCGACCCGAAACTTCGTGATGCTCGGAGCCTTCGCGAGGAACTTCGCCCGCAACCGCTACGAGTTCATTGGCGCGCAGCTGATGACGACGGCCTTCGGGCAGTTCAACTTCGATGTGCCGAACTTCGGGGCGATGAGCGACTTCATCGACCCGGTGACGGGCGAAGTCGAGGTGCGAGTCTGGACCTGCGGGCTGGGGCAGACGCTCTCGCATGAAGTTCAGCACGACCTCATCGAGGTGCGCATCAATAACCCGTTCAACCCGCTCTGATCCGAGCGCTCCCCTTGAGCTTCCCGCGGCCCCGGACAATGTCTGGGGCCGCTTTCTTGTGCGGGCGCGCCATGAAGCGAGCGAAGTTTCAGAAACTTCTGAAACTTCGCTTGCGGCCGATCCATGGGCACCGTACGCTTTCGGCATGCCTCTGAGCGGACAGCCCCGTGGAACCCCCGTCCGTGCATCGCGCGCGGTGGGCGCAGTGGCTTTGGAGGCTGCAGCGAACTCAGCGGAAGCCCCCGATGTCACCGCAGCGCAGGATCGCTTCATCGCCTTCTGGGGCGAGATGGGCACGCGCTGGGGTGTGCAGCGCAGCATGGCGGAAGTCCACGCGCTCCTCTTCATCGTGGGCGACCCGCTTTCCGCTGAGGATGTCATGGAGCGGCTCGGTCTCTCGCGGGGCAGCGTATCGACGGTGCTGCGCCAGCTCGTCGAGTGGGGGTTGATCCAGCGTGCGCGCGCGAAGGAACGCGCTGACCGCCGAGAGTACTTTCAGGCAGAGCAGGACGTGTGGAAACTCTTCTACACGATCCTTCGTGCACGCAAGCGGCGCGAGTTCGACCCGCTTGTCGAGGAACTCGGAGGCTGTCGGGTCTCGGCCAAGGGCGGAAGACGCTCGGACCGCGAGAAGGCGCATGATCGACGAATCGAAGAGCTGCTCGAGCTCTGCGTCTTCTTCGACGGACTTGCCAACACGATCGCGAAGTCGGGCAAGGGCATTGAGCGCGCCACTCGACTTCTCGCCCGCGTACTCGGAGGTGGCAAGTGACCCGCATCGCAGGTCGTTCGTCCAGTCGCATTCCCGCGCGACGAAGCCAGTCCCTCGGAGGCGTTGGGAAGACCGCCGCGGCTGGGGCGACCACGCTTCAGGCTCTCGAGATAGCGTGCTGGCAGGTCGCTCGGCGCGGTTCTCTCAAGCTCACGCTTGAGCGGGGTGGGCATCGCTCGGAGACCGTTTCCGTCGACCTCGTGGCGCGGGTCGAGCTGCGGCGGGACGAGCGACAGCCCTCGGATGGCGATCTGACGCTCCTCGCGCGCCTGGTCGCTCACGGCGTCGGCCGCTCAAGCGCCTCCACGGAGGTTTCGCTCCGCCTTGGAGGCTGGGAGACCCCGAATGGCCCGCTGCGGCCAGAGTGCCTCGCACAACTCGCCGGGGGCGAGATCGTGCTCTGCTTCGTCGAGCGTGCGGGGGCTCCGCCCCTCCTCCTTACGGATCTCCCGGCGCAGCTTGGTCTCCGCGGCGGCACCTATGTCCTGCGCGGCGGGGCCCATCCGCAGGCGCTCGGCGAACTCCTCGCGTGACCCCTCGTGGCACCGTCTTGGGGGTGACCCCTCGTGCGGGTCCTGCCCGAAGACGGGCGGCTTTCTCGTGGGAAAATCAGCGTTGACCTGAATCGAGCCGTTGGCATCTCTGTCAATCTGGAGTAGTCTCTTGACATGCCTTCCGAGTGTGCAGGTCTTGACTTGCGCCGGGCGCGGAGTGCTGTTTCCCGGGTCGCCCATCTGAGCGCATTGCCGTTGGCGTTCCTGTGCGGGGCGCATGTGGTCGCACAGGCGCCTCCATCCTTCAGCGATCAGGCGCTCGCACGCGGGGTGCAGTACCCCGTTCAGGCTGTGCCACAGACAAATGGTCTCTACGGCTTCGGGCCAGCCACGGTCGATCTCGACGGGGATGGCCGCGACGACATCGTGGTGATCGGCCGCCTGAACGGACAGGTCGGTGTCTACCGCAACCTCGGAACGGGACATTTCGAGAACAGGTCGGCAAGCTCGGGCATCGCCGCGCTTCCGCAGGCTTCCGCGATCGCGTGCGCCGATCTCGACGGCGATAGGCTTCCTGACCTCGTGTTCACGCAGGTCAACCAGCCCGGCCGGATCTACAGGAACCTCGGCGGGTTCCAGTTCGAGCCGATGCCTCTCGAGGCCTTCCTTGGCGCGCCGACGACCGCGAAGGCGGTTTCGCTCGCCGACATCGACGATGACGGCGATCTCGACTTCTACATCGCCGCCTACGCGCTTTCCGACTCTCCCGCACCGCCCCTCAGGAGCCGCCTTCTCCGAAACAACGGCCACTCGCTCGTCGACATCGCGCCGAGCTTCGGCCTCGACAGACCCGCGCGGACCTTCCTCGGCGTCTTCTCGGACATTGATCGCGACGGGGATCAGGATCTCTACATCTCGAACGACAGAGGTCATCTCGCTCCGTTGTTTCGGGCGAACGAACTGTGGCGCAACGACGGCGGCGTGTTCACCGATATCAGCGCGGGAAGCGGCGCCGACGTGGCGTGCTTCTCCATGGGCATCGCCTGCGGCGACTTCGACGGAAACGGTTTCCCCGACTTCCTCGCCACGAACATCCCCGCCCCGAATCCCCCTGTCTTCGGCGTGAATCCGCTGATGCTCGGCCAGGGCGACGGGACCTTCGTCCGCGCGGAGGCGAAGTGGGCCGTCGAGGACATGGCGACGGGCTGGGGCGCGATCTTCGCCGACATCGACAACGACGGGCATCTCGACCTCTACGTGAACCACCAATCCGCGCCGAACAAGCTCTGGCGGAACCCCGGCTTTCCGCCCGCGCTCCTTGTCACGGCTGCGGGCGGGGCGTCCGGCCCCGCAAGTCACTGGAACTGCTCGACGGCCTCGAGCGACATCGACGGCGACGGCGACCTCGACCTTGTCGTGCTGAGCCTCGGGGCGAACCTGCGGATCTTCATCAACAACTCGGGGCAGTCGCTTCCGAGCGCCCGCTTCCGCCTCGAGGGGCGTGGACGGAACACAAGCGCCATCGGCGCGCGCGTCGATGCGAGGATCGGCACGCGGCTCCTGACCCGCGAGGTGCACGCGGGCGGCGTCGGCTATCTCGGGCAGAGCTCGAAGGAACTTCACTTCGGCCTTGGCAACGCGACGCGGCTCGACGAGGCGGTCGTGACATTTCCAGGCGGCGCTCGGCGCACGCTTCTCGCTGTTCCAGCGGGCGCACACACCGTCGTCCATCCGGCGCTTCTCGGCGACGGCAACCACGACGGAGTGCTCGATGACCTCGATCTGACGATGCTCGAGGAGTGCATCGCTTCGTCGGCCGGCGGACAGTCCGTGCGCAGCTGCATGTGGTTCGACTTCGACGGCGATCTCGCCGTCACCTCGCTCGACCGAGTGCGCTATCACACCGAGCGACTCCGCCGCCGCTCCGACCTCGATGCAGACGGCAGGGTTGGAACCGCAGACCTCCTTGTCCTTCTCGATGGCTGGGGCGGAACGGGTGCAGCCGACATCGACGACGACGGGTCCGTGGGACCCCGCGACCTCACGATCCTGCTCGCGAGTTGGGACGCCTGACCGCGGACGGCAGCGCTACGGGAACTTGGCGGGAGTCTTGCGCTGTTTCTCGATGGCGACGATGGTGTTTGTCTCTGTCGCGATCTCGCCGACCGCCGCCGCGTGCAGTTCGTAGAGCCGCTGCTTCGCCTCCGCGAGCTCCTCGACCGCGCGTGCCCCCTTGATCGCGAGCATCACCCCGCCGATCCTGAGGAAGGGCACGGAGATCGTGGCGAGCGCGCCAAGCCCCCCGACCGCACGCGAAGTCGCGAGATCGAACGACTCGCGCAACGGGCCTCGTGCAGCGACCTCCGCTCGCGCCTGAACCACGGCCACGTTGGAAAGCCCGAGGGTGCGCACGACGGCTTCGAGGAAACGCACCTTCTTCCCAGTCGCCTCGAGGAGCGTCCATGCGATGTCCGGGCGCGTGATGGCGAGCGGAATCGCGGGGACGCCTCCCCCTGAACCGATGTCGATGGCGGTCGCCGGGTTGTCGAGCCCCTCGATCGGAGCGAGAAGCGTCAGCGCGTCGACGACATGCCGAGGCCAAGCGCTCTCACGATCGATGCGCGTCAGGTTGAAGCGCTCGTTCGCCGCGAAGAGGAGCCCGAGATAGCGGCCGAGGAGCGCGATCTCGCCCTCGCTCAGCTCGATGTGCATTCGCCCGAGCATCGCACGCGCGGCCTGGTCGGGCATGATGGGCGCGGGCTCCGGCTCAAAGCGCAGCCATTCCGCGAGCTCGGCCTCTCGCGCGAGCTCGCGCTCGGTGCGGCGAGACGGTTCGTCGTCGGCAGGTCGTCTGTTCGAAGCCTTGGTCATCGCAGCAGCCTTTCCATGGTCAGCCCCTTCCCGTGGAGGATTCCGCCAGCGGGTCTCGTTCGTCGAAGGGGCTCTTTTCGCCGCTCTGTGGCGGGCGGAGACCGATCGCAAGAAGGACGCCCGTGAGCGCCCACGACGCCGTGAGGCTGCTGCCCCCGTAGCTCACGAACGGGAGCGTCACGCCCGTGATCGGAAGGAGTCCGACTGTCATTCCCACGTTGACGGCAGTCTGCGAGAAGAGAAGCGCTCCGATCCCAACTGCGACGAGCTTCGTGAACCCGTCGCGGCGCTGGAGCGCGACGGCAAGCGCCGCCAGGAGATAGAGGGTCGACGCAGCGAGCAGCGAGAGCCCGCCGAGGAGGCCGAAGCGGCATCCCACCACCGCGAAGATCATGTCGTTGTGCTCCTCGGGGAGCGCATTGAAGACGACAAGCGCACGCGCGTGGTCCTCGCCGTTTCCCGTGAGTCCGCCTGCCCCCGTGAGGCGCATGGCGCGCCAGCCCTGCAGGCCGATGTCGCGCTCGAAGCGCGTGTCGCCCTTCACCTGCGCCACGATCGCATCGATTCGTGCGCGCTGGTACGGCTGTAGCCCGTAGGTGTAGGCGATGGGCACGGAGGCGGCAGCGAGCGCCGCGGCCGCGAGGATGTGCCGCCAGCGCGCGCCTGCCGCGATGAGCATCGCGACGAGGGTCGGGAAGAAGAGGAGCGCAGAGCCGAGATCGGGCTCGAGAACGATCAGCCCGACGGGGACGAGGAGGAGGAGCACGGGAACCAGCAGGCCGCGCAGCGTCCTGGGGCTTCCGCGCAGCGCAAGCCACTGGGAGAGGCAGAGGATGAACGCGATCTTCGCGAGCTCGGACGGCTGGAAGTCGACGATGCCGAGATTGATCCATGCTCGCGCGCCGTTGCGTGGCGTGACGATCGACTTCGGGACGAAGGGAAGCAGCACGAAGACGAGAAGCGCTACCGACAGCGCAAGCAGGAACCAACTCATCGCGCGAAGGCCCTGCGGGGGAACGAGCGTGGCGAGCGCAGCCGCTGCGATCCCCACCACCAGGAAGATCGCCTGTCGCGCGGCAAGCCCGGGCTCCGTGGTTCCGATCGAGACGATGCCAAGGACAGAGAGAAAGAGCGCCGCGGCGACAGCGAGCCATGCCGGCGTCGCGAGCCTGAACCGAGTCCGCGAAGGCGTGGCCGTGCCCGCGTAGAGCTCCGCAGCGGTGAACGACGATCGGCTCATCGCTGCGCACGCTCCTCGCCGCCGCCGTCGCCACTGCGGGCAGGCTCTCCGAGATACCCCTCCGCAGCGAGGGCGCGCATCACGGCAGCGGCCATCGGGCCTGCGACCTTGCCGCCAGATCCCCCGTGCTCGAGGATGACGGCGATCGCATAGGCGGGTGCTTCTCCGCGCGGCGCAGCCAAGCCGACGAACCACGCGTGGTCTGTCCTGACGCGCGTCTCCGCCCTGCCGTCGCCGTCCCCATCGATGCGGAACGGCGGCACGGTCGCCGTCCCAGTCTTCCCCCACACATCGATCGCGGAGAAGTCGAACAGATTCTCACGCACGCCGCCCTCGAGCGTGATGTGGTGGCCGGTTCCGTGCTGCGCGTTGACCGAATCGCGCAGCCCCCGCAGCGCAGAGGCGACCGCCGCGGGCGGAATCCCAAGGTCCCGCGGCTGCTCTCCCGCGCGCCAGCCGCGGACGATGCGCGGCGGCACGCTCACGCCGCCGCGGGCGATCGTCGCGAAGGCCTGCGCCGCGTGAAGCGGCGTCCACGCCACAGGCCCCTGCCCGATTCCAAGAAGGAGCTCGGACACGCGGTCGCCGTCTGCCCGTTGCCGCGCGAGAAGCGATAGATCGGGCAGCAGCCCGCCCGCCTCGCCGAGGAGGCGCGTGCGCCCGTCGGCCGATCGGGCCTCGCCCGCAAGTCCCACGCCGAACGGTTCGCCGACGCCGAAGCGCGCAAGCCAGGAGGAGACGCGCTCTGGCCCAAGCCGGCGCGCAAGCTCGTAGAAGTAGATGTTGCAGCTGCGTGCGATCGCATCCGAACCCGCGAGCGGGCCATGGGTCCCGAGGCGCCCTTCCGCCGCCCTGAAGGTCCAGCAGCGCACCGAGTCGGGCCGATCGGGGAAGAAGTGGCCCTTGCACTCGATGGTTGAATCCGGCGCGACGACGCCTTCTGCAACACCCGCGCAAAAGAGGATCGGCTTGAGGATCGATCCAGGCAGATAGACCGCGTCGAGCGGTCTGAACACCTGGGGAGTCTCGCGGGCACGGCGAGCGTCGCTCAGGAGTGCGCCCTCCGCGAGCGTCGGGGCGCTCACCGCAGCGAGGATCTCGCCCGTCGCGACCTCGAGCACCACCACTGCGCCGACGAGTTCAAAGCCGAGCGGAAGCGGCCCATCGCGCGGGTTTCCCTCCGCGTCGAGCCCGAGCTGGTATCGCTCGATGCGCGCGAGGCGCGAGCCTGGTGCGAAGAGCGCCTGAATCCGCGACTGCAGCCGGATGTCGATTGTCAAGACGACGTCGGAGCCGTCGATCGGTTCCTCGCGACGCTCCGTGCCCTGCTCGAGGTTCCGCTCCACAAGGCCGCGCGTGCCACGGAGCGTCCCCTCATGGCCGCGTTCGATGCCGCTCGAACCGATCACATCCCTGTCGGGGCGGTAGCCGCCGAGATCGAGAATCGTTCCGTTCGACGGATCGAAGAGCGGGCGTCGCGCGAGGTCCTCCGCGAAGACCTGCGTTCGCGTCGTGCCCACGATGTGGTCGGCAACACCGTTCAGGACGACGGCGAGCGGCTTCTGCGCGCGGATGGGGCTCGGGAAGCGCGAGCGATCGAGCTCGAACGCGACCTGCTCCCACGGGCGCACGCGCCGGGTCGAGGCGTCGACGGTGACGGTGCCGGGGAGATCTTCCGCGATCCGCTGGAACGCGAACGCGACCTCGTCGGGGACGTCCGCGAGGATCACATGCGAACCTCGCTGCGCAGCGACGCGCTCTCTGTCGATCTCGTCGAGGCGCGCATCGTCGCCGAAGAGCCTGATCTCGCGCTCGAGGAGCGCCTCTTTGCGCGACGCCGCCTCGCGTGCGGCACGCGCCACGATGTCGTCGAGCCTGCGGTCGAGTTCGTCTCGGGAAATGCCGCCCGCCTCGCAGATGCGGGCGTAGACGTCCTCGAGCAGCGCATCGAACTTCGCCTGCCGCGCGAGGATGCGCGAGCTCCGCTCGCCGGCCGAGAGCTCGAGCCACGAGGAGAGCCCGATCTCGCGGACAAGTTCGCGCCGCGCCATCTCCGTCGCCCAGCGCCCCGTGATCGCGTCGTAGCGAAGCAGGACATCCCAGCTCGCGCGATCCGCAGCGAGCACCTCGCCCCGCCTGTCCAGGATCGAGCCTCGCGTCGCGGGCACGAGCCGCGTCGTGACGAGGAACCGCTCGACGGCCGCGCGATGCGTCGAATGCTCCGTGACCGTCAGCCGTCCGAGTTGAAGCGCAAGCACCGTCGCGACGAGCAGGAAGCAGACGGAAAGCACCCCCACGCGGCGATCGAAGCGACCGAAGGTCGCGCCGAGCGCTGCTGCTGCGCCCGCCAGCCAGTGTCTGCGGTCCGAAGGCATGAAGGGAGGGTACGCGAGGAGCGCGCGCGCGTGGAGATCAGCGCATCTTGATCGATGCGAGCGCGATCGCGCAGAGGATCGCGGTGATGATCCAGAACCGCACCACCACCTGGTTCTCGCTCCAGCCCTTGAGGTGGAAGTGGTGATGGATCGGGGCGCAGCGGAATATGCGCTTGCCGCCGGTCGACTTGAAGTAGGCGACCTGGAGAACGACGCTTCCGATCTCGAGGTAGAAGATGCCAGCGATCAGGGGAAGCAGGAACTCCTGGCGGATCGCGACCGCCACGAACCCGAGAAGCCCGCCAAGCGCGAGCGACCCCGTGTCGCCCATGAAGACGCGCGCTGGATTGCAGTTGAACCAGAGGAACCCAAGGCAGGCCCCGCCCATCGCGCCCGTGAGGACCATGAGCTCGCGAGCGCCTGGAACATGCGGGACGAGGAGATGGTGCGCGACGACCTGGTTGCTGGCGATCCAGCACAGCACCATCAGGACGAAGCTCACGACCGCCATGGTTCCCGCGGCGAGCCCGTCCATCCCATCGGCGATGTTGACAGCATTGGAGGTGCCCGCGATCGCGAGGGCGCCGATCACGGCGAACGCGAAGATCCCGAGGACAAAGACGCCCGGGTTCAGCACGGCGCCCGCGATGTCGCCGGCGCGCGCGGGCTCGTAGGTGCGCTGGAACGGCAGATTGAGGCTGACGGCGGCCGGGTTCGTCTGCGGGTCGGCCGCGTGGAAGAGGAACAGGCTCACGAGGACCGCGCAGCCCATCTGGAAGAGGAACTTCTCCCACGCGAAGAGCCCCTCGCGCGTGCCTGCCGCGCGACGGGCCGCAGTCAGCTTGAGCCAGTCGTCGAAGGCGCCGACGGCCGCAAGCCACACCAACACCAGCACCGCGAGATGAACATACCGCGAGTGGACGAAGTCTGAGAAGAGGAAGAGCGACGCGAGGATCGAGCCGACGATCAGGACGCCACCCATGGTGGGAGTGTCCTTCTTGGGCTGGTTCAGCGCGTTCAGCTCGCTGTTGTAGAACTCGGGATTGTCGCCGACCTTGAGCTGCCTGAGCCGCAGGATCGTGCGCGGCCCAAGGAGGATCACCACGAGGAACGAGAAGAGCCCCGCGGCGAGCGCACGGAACTCAAGCTGCGTGAACACCTGGATGACGCTGTAAAGCCCCACCGCATCCAGCCAGTCTTGGAATCGCGTCGTCAGGATGTAGAACATGCGCCGTGCGTGTGTATCGGGATTCGCGGGGCCGCCGCTGCAAAGGAAAGCGCGCGGTCAGGCCCCGCTGCGCGCGAAGCCTTCCGAGAGGGGTGACACGAACCGCTCCATGCGGGCGCCGCGGCTTCCTTTGAGAAGAATGGCGCTTCCTGACGGAATCAGCGCACTCACCTCGAGGGCGAGGTCCTCGGAGAACTCGGGTGCCGCGCGGGCGTCGCCGGAGAAGCCTGCGCCGCGCGCGGCCTCGACCAACTCGACCGCGAAAGGGCCGATCGCGACAAGCGCGTCGGTCGCCCCAAGCACGGCGGCGGCCTTGCGCCCTACCTCGGCGTGGAGCTCCGCTGAGGCGTCGCCGAGCTCCCGCATCTCGCCGAGGATGGCCACGCGACGGCCGCCGGGAGCAAGCTCGACGAAGGCGGACAGCGCCGCAGCCATGGCGTCGGGGTTTGCGTTGTAGGCGTCGTTGAACACGGTGCGCCCAGCGATCTCAAGCCGCTCGAGACGCATGTCGCTGGCGGCGACGGAGGCGAGTCCCGCACGGATCGCTTCCACGGAAACGCCCATCTCGATCGCGGCAGCCACCGCCGCCACGGCGTTCATGGCGTTGTGCGCGCCAGGCATCGCGAGCCTGAAGCGGGCGCTGCGCGTGAAGCGCTCGGCCCCGAGCGCCCCGTCCCGACGATCCCTCGGAAGCTCTACCTCGATCTCCTGCACGAGTCCGCCGCCGAAGTCGCCCATGCTGCGTCCGACGAGCCTGTACTCGCACTGTGCGCCTGTTCCGAAACGCACGATGCGCGCGGGTGCTCTGTCGTCGGCAGAGAGGCTCGCGACCGCCTCGAGAAGCGGCGGATTGTCGCCGTTCACGACCCCGACCCCGGACGCGGCCACGCCAGCAAGGATCGAAGCCTTCTCGGTCGCGATCGCGGTGAGGGAACCAAGACCCTCGAGATGGGCCCTGCCCGCGAGCGTGACGATCGCCGCCTCGGGTTCGACCATCTCCGTGAGCGGCAGGATCTCGCCCCGGTGGTTCATGCCGATCTCCGCCACGAGGAACCGCGCCTCGTCGGGCGTCGACAGCAGCGTGAGCGGCACGCCGATCTCGTTGTTGAAGCTCTTGGGACTTGCGTGCGTCGGCCCGACCGCTGCGAAGATCCCCTCGAGGAGCCGTCGTGTCGTGGTCTTGCCCGCGCTGCCCGTGACCGCCGCCACGCGGAGCTTCAGGAGGCTGCGGCGCCACGCATGAGCGATCTGGCCAAGCGCGGCGCGCGTGGATGCGACGCGCAGCACTCCGAACCCCTCGGGCAGCAGGGCGAGCGCCTGCGCTTCGGGTGCGCGCTCGACGATCGCAAACGACGCCCCTGCCCGCGCCGCGTCGTCGACGAACGCGTGGCCATCGAAGCGCTCCCCGCGCAGGGCCACGAAGCAGGAGCCGTGCCTGAGCCCGCGGGTGTCGGTGGTGAGAGCGACCGCCTCGGCAGCGGGCCTGCGCAGGACCTCCGCGCGGGTCGCGAGCACGATCGCCTGGATCGACGGGCAGTGGACTTCGTAGACGCTTCTCTCGCGCGTTGTGGCCATGTGAGTTCGACCTCCGTGTCTCTCCTCGTTCCCGCGCTCAAGTGCCGCTCGACGCAAGGCGCCTTCGCAATGCGTCCTCCGCCTCCTTGCGGTCATCGAAGCGGCGCCTCTCGGCGCCGATGATCTGGTAGTCCTCGTGCCCCTTGCCTGCGATCAGCACGATGTCGCCTTCGCGCGCCGTCGCCACGGCGAGGGCGATCGCCGCCGCGCGGTCCGCCTCGACCGTGACCCGCGCCCGCGCCTCCTGCGGAACCCCCGTCAGGATCTCGTCGATGATGGCGCGCGCATCTTCCGTGCGTGGGTTGTCGCTCGTCACGATCACCTCGTCCGCGCCTTCGCAGGCGACGCGGGCCATGCGCGGCCGCTTGGTGCGGTCCCGATCGCCGCCACAGCCGAAGACCACGCGCAGCCGCCCGCCCGCAGGCACGGTCGGGCGCAGCGCATCGAGCACGTTGCGCAGCGCATCGTCGGAATGGGCGTAGTCGACGAGCACGCTGAAGCCAGCGCCCGGGACGGACACGGGTTGGAGCCGACCGGGCGGCGCAGAGCACGCAGCAAGCGCGGCGCCAAGGCGCGCGGGCTCGACCCCGCAGAGGCTCGCCGCTGCGGCCGCCTGCAGGGCGTTCATCGCGTTGTGGCGCCCGACGAGGGGCAGTTCGAACTCGAACAGCCCCCATGGCCCGCGAAAGGAGACCGACATCGAGCCAGGCCCCATCGCGTGCACCGTGGCGAGGCACTCGGCCTGAGGATCGACGAGGCTGGTGCGCAGGATGCGTGCGCCGCTTGCGCGCGCTGCGTCGATCATCGTCGTGTGCCAAGGATCGTCCGTGTTGACGATCGCGGCCCCCTCGGACCCGAGCATGGCGAAGAGCCGCGCCTTCGCGGCTGCATAGCGCTCCATGGTGCCGTGGTAGTCGAGATGGTCGCCCGTCAGGTTCGTGAAGATGCCGATCTTGAAGCGCGTCCCCGCGACGCGGCGCTGGTCGAGCGAGTGGCTCGAGACCTCGATCGCAGCGGCGCGGCAGCCATGCTCGACCATGCGCGCGAAGAGTTCCGCGAGTTCGAGCGCAGGCGGCGTCGTCAGGCTCGACGGCGTTCGCACGCGGCCGTCGTCTGTCTCGACCGTTCCTACCAGGCCCGAGCGGACGCCGCCTGCCGCGAGCAGCTGCTGGACGAGGTACGAGATCGTGGTTTTCCCGTTCGTGCCCGTCACTCCCACGACATCGAGGGTCGAGGTCGGCCTCCCGTGGAACCGCTCGGCGAGGATCGCCGCAGCCGCAGCGGGGTCGTCGCAGGAAAGCCACTCGACACCCGAGGGGATGCCTCCCTCTGGGAGCGGCGCATCGGCTGGAGCCGCGACCGCGACGGCGCCCTGGCGCAGCGCGTCGGCGATGAAGGCCCTGCCGTCGGTCTTTGTTCCCGCTCGCGCGAAGAACAGCGCGCCTTGCTTCACTCGGCGGGAGTCCTCCGCAAGACTCCAGATCACGGGATCCGCGCCCGTGAGGAGGCGCACGGATCCAGCCTCGGGCGGTAGCGCCTCGAGCAGCGTCGAAAGCTTCATCGGTCTCCCTTCCTCGCGTCGCGCGATTGTTCGGACGGTTCATCGCAGGCCGCGTCTATCGGCAAGGGATCGGCCACCCTGCCGCGCGCGAACTCGACAAGCCGCGGCAACACGAGCCTGCGCAGGACGATCTTGCCGCAGGCTGCGATCGGAATCGCGAGGAGCATGCCGTACACGCCTGCCACGGAACCGCCCGCGAGGATGGCGACGACGATGGTGACGGGGTCGAGGTTCGTGGCCTTGCCTGCGATCACGGGTGTCAGCAGATACCCCTCGATGGTCTGCACCACGACAAAGACGACCGTGGGCCACAGCAGCATGCCCCACACCGCCATGCGCGCCTCGGGCGGAAGGCCGAACTGGTCGACCACGAGAAGGATCACCGCGAGCGGCAGCCCGACGCCACCGAGGTAGGGCACGATCGAGAGAGCGCCCGTGAGAAGCCCGAGCGCGATCCCATAGGGCACGCCGCAGAACTGCCATCCTACGGCGAACATCGCGCCCATCAAGAGGCAGATCACGATGCGGCCGCGCACGAAGCCCGCGACGGCGCGATCCATCTCGGAGATCAGGCTGAAGATCGCCTCGCGGCGCTCGTCGGGAATCAGCTTCGAGAAGAACCCCGTGATGTCGGGCCAATGGACGCTGAAGTAGAAGAAGTAGAAGGGAATCAGGAACGCGACGAGACTGATCTGGAGCACCATCAGCGCGAACGCGTAGACCTGCTTCGACCCCGCGCCAAGCAGTGCGAGCAGCGGGTTCTCCCCGCTCGCACGCCGCATCGACTCGGGGAGCTGCGCGATCGCATCGCCAACGGTCCCAGGACGCGGCATCGCGAGGTCGCCTGCTCCTTCGCCCTGCGCGACACTCTCCGGGACGGTGCCCGCAGCAGTCTGGCCACCTGCTCCGCCTGCTTCGTCCTCGCCTTCCTCCTCGGGGGTCGGAGCGATGCGGCGATCCTCGCTCGGCACAGCCAGGGCATCGGTCGACTCGTGCGCCCCGACACCCTCACCACCTCCGTTCGCGCCGGCTTCGCCGTCTCGCGCTCCTTCGCCCCCCTTCAAGGGATGGAGGAAGCGATCGACGAAGGACCGTGCGTCGCCTTGGTACTCGTTGGGGAGAGTCTCGACGAGCCTGACAAGGGCCGGGTCGTAGCGACCGCTGCGGAGCCCCGAAGCAAAGGAGAGCGTCTGCCCGACGGCGATTGGAATGACGATGGCAAGCAGCACCGCCAGGATCGTCCCGAGCGCGGCAAGGATCGTGGTCACGGCGATTGGTCTGCTGAAACCCCGCCACCGCGTCATACGGGCGACGACGGGCTCCACGAGATATGCGAGCGCGAGCGCCACGAGAAGCGGCACCGTCACGGTGCGCATGGCGTAGCCCGCATAGATCGTGCCCGCAACGATGGCAATGACGAGGATGTCGCGGACGGGCTGCAGATGCCACAGGTGGGCCGTGCGCGGATCGAAGCCGCGGTCACGGGCGGGCGCCTCGGTTTCTGCGGCCGCCTTCTGCGGGTCGCCCGTTCGATCTTCCTGCGAATCTCCCATCCTGCCTCCAGTCTGCTGGCGCACCATGCTGCCACCCCTGTCGCATCCGTGCGCGGCGGCAGCGCAAGGTAGCGGCAACGGACCGCGATTGGGGGGCGATTCCCGCGTCCGCGATGCAGGAGGCGTGCGCGTCGTCGACACGATCGCGGACACTTTGCCGATAGACTCCCGCCACCCATCCCGAGTCCAATCCGTGACGACCCCTCCACCACCCTCCGACAAGGTCGACTGGCCGCGGATCATCGCGCTTGCAGGCCCCTACCCGCTCGAGGCCTTCCACTTCGTACGCGACGGACTGGCCTTCACGGTCGAGCGTGCGCTTGCGCAGTCGAATCTCCACGCACACGGCGGCGAGTTCGCCCGCCCCGACAACCACCACGTCACGGGGCAGCAGCTCTGCCTCGGTCTGCGCGAGCACGCGATCGAGCGCTACGGAATGCTCGCGCCCGCCGTCCTGCGCCACTGGCACATCCATCGAACGGAGGACTTCGGTCGCATGGTGTACGCCATGATCGAGGGCGAGGCGCTGTCGAAGACCCCCGAGGACTCGATCGAGGACTTCGCGGCGGTGTACGACTTCGACGAAGCGTTCAGTGCCTCCCAGCTGGCGCAGCGGATCGGCGCGCGGTAGGTTCTGCCTGACGGATCCCCGGACGTCGATCCGCGCGGCATCCCGCCTGGCCATGATCCAACTTTGTCGGCTTCAACTCGCTGTATCGCGTGCACGGATCATGGGATACAGCTTCGTTTCGCCTCCTTGCCAGC